>Ga0307512_10002327_pt1 | contig 24497 bp, 20 predicted proteins | sample 14_EM_MG_FD_200267 | JGI IMG/M metagenome (GOLD analysis project Ga0307512, IMG submission 200267) | Populus trichocarpa ectomycorrhiza microbial communities from riparian zone in the Pacific Northwest, United States - 14_EM | ecosystem: Host-associated > Plants > Roots > Unclassified | place... | reverse complement strand
GTGCCCAGGCCGCGCAGTGTCTCGATGCCCTTTTCGATCGAGGAGTGGCGGAAGCCCGCCGTCTTGGAGAAGACGAGGATCTTGTACGCCGGGTCGGCCGCCGCGAGTGGCCGTGCTTCAGCGGTCGCTGAACCGGTGGCTGACTGGCCCACCGGTCCGGGCAGCGCCGCGGCCTGCGGGGTCAGACAGAGCGTGGCGCCGACGAACAGGCCGAGGGCCGCTTTCAGGTAAGTACGCATGGTCGGTCTCCTCCCTCCTACGGCAGGGTCCATTTCTGGTTGGCGTTGGCGTGGCAGGTCCACAGGTGGACCGCGGTTCCGTCGTTCCAGGTGCCGCCCGAGGCGTCCAGGCACTTCCCGGACTGCGGATTACGGACCGTGCCGTCGGCCTGGGCCGCCCACGTCTGCGCGCCCGAACCGTTGCACGTCCAGAGCTGGATCTTCGTACCGTCGGTGGTCTGGGCGTTGTCGATGTCCAGGCACTTGCCCAGCGCCCGCAGCGTGCCGTCACCAGGGACCGACCACTTCTGCGCCCCGGACCCGTTGCACGTCCAGATCTGCACCTTCGTACCGTCGGTGGTCTGGGCGTTGTCGATGTCCAGGCACTTGCCGTTCACGCCCTTCACCTCACCTGAGCGGGTGGTGTCGCCGGAGGTGGTGAAGGAGAACTCGTCCACGTCGAAGAGCGCGCCGCTGCCGCCCTTGAAGACGAGATAGAGGGAAGTGGAGCCGGTGGGCCGGTTGCTCAGGTCGGCCGTCACGTCCTGGAAGGTCTCCCACCCGCCGGTCACCGGCACGGTCGCCGTGCCGAGCAGGGTGCCGGTCGTGGAGCCGGCGCGGACCTCGATGGTGCCGCCCGCGCCCGCCGAGGAGACCCGGGCGGTGAACCGCGTCGCGTTGCCGAGGGCGTACGGCTGGAAGGAGATCCAGTCGCCGTTCTCGATGTTGCCGACGGTCTTCCCACCGTGTGCGGGACCGTGGGAGATGACGTCGACACCGGCGGAGGCGCCATAGTGCTCCCCCTGCCGGTGGCTGGGCTGGACGACGTGCTGGTCGTGCGAGGTCAGCGCGGGCTGGCCGCCGGCGCCCTTGTCCGTGTACTCGGCGTCGATCACGCCGAAGATGTTGGCGTTGGGGTCGTGCTCGCCGTCCGCCAGCGTCTGCAGCGTGCCGGTGCATCCGGTGGTTGAGGTCTGCGGATGGCCGTGGCTGTCGTGTCCGACGATGAAGGTGACCTTCACCTTGGAGCAGTCGATCGTGCCGTCCTCGGGGTCGGTCACCGTCACCTTGAACGGGATGGTGTCGCCGAAGTCATAGATGCTTCCGTCCGAGGGCAGGTCCAGCTTCACCGTGGGCGCCGTGTTCCCCACCGTGATCTGCACGGAGGCCGTCGCGGACTTGCCGGTGGCGTCCGTGACCTTGAGCGTGGCCGTGTACTGGCCGTTGGTCGCGTAGGTGTGAGAGGGGTTGGCGGCGGTGGAGCTTGCCCCGTCGCCGAAGGTCCAGGCGTGGCTCAGGGCACCGCCGTCCGGGTCGGTGCTGCCGGCCGAGGAGAACGAGACGGCCAGGGGCGCCTTGCCCGAGGTGACGTCGGCCTTCGCCTGCGCGGTCGGGGCGAGCCCGTCGGTGACGTGCTCGATGCGGTACAGGGCGGAGTTCTCGTCGCCGCTGAAGTAGCCGGTGCCGTAGTCGAGGACGTACAGGGCGCCGTCGGGGCCGAAGGCCATGTCCATCACCTGGGTGCCGCTCCAGGGGAAGGGGTTGATGGACTGTACGGTGCCGTCGGTCCCGGACTCGATGCGCTTGATCCAGCGGCGGCCGAACTCCCCGGCGAAGTAGTCGCCGTCGTACTCCTGCGGGAACTTGACCTCGGAGGTGGAGGCGGCGTCGTAGCGGTAGACCGGGCCGCCCATCGGGGACTCCGAGCCGTTGCCGAACTCCGGTACGGATCCACCGTCGTAGGGGATCCAGGCGGGCTGGACGGGAGGCAGCGCGGTGAGGCCGGTGCTGTTCGGTGAATTGTTCGTGGGCGCCGCGCAGTTGAAGGCGGCACCGGAGGCGCCGGTGGCGAAGTTGTAGTCGATGTAGGCGTCGTTGTCGCCGGTGCAGTACGGCCAGCCGAAGTTGCCGGCCTTGGTGATCCGGTTGAACTCCACCTGCCCGCCGGGTCCGCGCGTGGGGCTGGCGGTGCCGGCGTCGGGGCCGTAGTCGCCGAGGTAGACGATGCCTGTGGCCTTGTCGACGCTCATGCGGAAGGGGTTGCGGAAGCCCATCGCGTAGATCTCGGGGCGGGTCTTCGCGGTCCCGGTCGGGAAGAGGTTGCCGCTCGGGATCGTGTACGACCCGTCCCCGTTGACCTTGATCCGCAGGACCTTGCCGCGCAGGTCGTTGGTGTTGGCCGAGGAACGCTGGGCGTCGAAGGCGGGGTTGCGGGTGGAACGCTCGTCGATCGGGGTGTAGCTGTCCGAGGCGAACGGGTTGGTGTCGTCGCCGGTGGACAGATACAGGTTCCCGGCCGCGTCGAAGTCGATGTCGCCGCCCACGTGGCAGCAGATGCCGCGGGAGGCCGGCACGTCGAGGATCTTCTTCTCGCTGCCGAGGTCCAGGGTGCCGTCGGTCTTCAGCACCAACCGGGAGAGCCGGTTGACCCCGTCGAAGGGGGCGAAGTCGGCGGCCGTGCCGTCGGCCGGGGCGTCACCGGCCGGAGTGCTGAGCTTGGGGGCGTAGTACAGGTAGACGAAGCGGTTGGACGCGAAGCCGGGGTCCACGGCGACGCCTTGCAGGCCTTCCTCGTCGTGGCTGTATACGTCCAGCTTGCCCGCGACGGTCGTGGTCCCCGCGGCGTTCGTCAACCGGACCGTGCCATCACGGGAGGTGTGCAGAACCGAACGGTCCGGCAGCACCGCCAGGGTCATGGGCTCACCCGTCTCGGCCACACCCTTGGCGAGCGTGACCTGCTGGAACTCGACGGCGGCCGCCTTGGGCCCGGGGGCCGGATCCGCCTGGCGGGCGGCGGCCTGGGGCATGGGCAGCAGACAGCCGAAAGCGCAGGCCACGGCGGTCAGCAGATAACGGACACGTCTGTGTCTGAGCGGTTTGTTGCGCACAGAGGTCTCCCAAAGTGGGGTGGGATGACGGCAGCCCTCGTCGGACTGCCAAGCAGTGCACAGGCGCGCGCCGTCGCGCCGTCATGACCGGCCGCGGCTCTATGACCGGTTCATTTCAAGGAAGTTAGCGAGCTTTGTTGAGCTCCGGAACCCGTTTCACACAAGATCTCGATACTTTTTCCACGCTCGGGACAAAGTGGGAACTCCGGCTTGCCCGGGGCGACCGCAGCCCGACCGCAATTCGAGCCGATGCAATTGCCGCCGATACCGGCGATAACCTGGCCGGGGTTCGGTGGTCACGGCAAGGCGCTGCGGGAGCAGTTGGGTGTCAGAGACAGCTGAGCGCTGTTTGCCTCGGCCGCGACGCCGCGTGCGGTACGTTGCCGGTCATGCCCACTACGTGCCTCGATCTCGCCCGGATCCGAGCCGCCCGTCGGGGCATCGACCCGATCTTTCCGGATACTCCGCTGTACCCCTGCGACGCGCTGGGACGCGAGCTTGGCTGACCGGTGAGTACCAAGCTGGAAACGGCGAACCCGGTGCGCAGCTTCAGGGCCCGCGGTACCGAACAGGCCGGCGCCGCAACCTCGGCGAGACACTCGGTTGGTTCGGTCGCCGCCGTGGCCTCGACGTGACGGTCGTGGCATCACGCAGGGCGCCCGGAGCGCGCGGGGCCGGTCGTCGAACTCTCAGCGGCCCTCGGCGTGGCAGCCGTCCTGGAAGACCGTGACCGCTTCACCGGCCGCCAACGTCTGCGGCAGCAACATCGACCTGGACGCCTACCACCGCTGGGTCCGCTCGTGAGTCGGCTAGATCGGGGCCGGGAAGCTCTGGTCCCCGCCCGTGCCGCTACCTGTCCGACGTCTCGCCTAACTCCACGACGTCTTCTGGGAGTTCCCGCGGCGGAGTGCAAAGCCCCATGGCCACGGCGGTGGTCGGGAGCGAGCGTGAGGTCGCGGCGTTGTTGTGACACTACTCGGAGCGTCACCAGCCCTGCCGAGTGTGGCGCATCCCGTCTCTGAGCCACCACACTCGGCAGCGCTGGTCTCACCGTCACGCCCTGACACGACGGCAGCTGATCCCGCGGACGTCCTCGCCGACATTGTCCTACAGAGCGATCAAGTCGCGTATCCCCGTCAGGGATTCAGACCGTCACGGAACCCGGGCGGCCAAGCCTTTGAGCCATCGATCGTCTAGAGGGCTCACTGCCACACCCACACTCCCGGCCCCTCATGCGCTTAAGAGGCTGCACTTGAATCAGGGCTTGATGGGTCGCACCGCAGATCCGACCTATAAGGTTGGCATGCATGACAGCAGAGTCACCCGCACACACTGTGCAACGCTTGTTTCCACTGCTCGCCGAGGGGAAGAGTGCGGAGGCGGCGGCGTTGTTCGCCGACTCGGTCTCGTTCTCGATCCCGCACCCGCCAGGCATTCCGTGGGTACCGGAGGTCGACTCGTCGGAGGGCATGCGGACGTTCTTCGAGCTACTGCAGACGCATGTGCAAGCCAAGGAGTTCGACCTTCGTCAGATCATCGCCGAGGGCGACGATGTGGTGCTCATCGGGCGCATGGTCTCCGAGGTCAAGAAGACGGGCCGGGACATCGACACCGCGTTCGCCCTGCACACCACGGTCAATGACGGGCGGATCACCCGCTACCACCTCTACGAGGACACCTACGCCGTTGCCAAGGCCTACTTCGACGACTGATCGTCCGGCGGGCTCGCTCAGCCGTTGACCACTGGCCTCGAACCACGGAATCACGGGAATCACGTTCATCCCAAGGCCGCAGAAGTAAGTTGGCCGCACCACGATGCCCGGCGGCCAGGACCCGCTGCCTATCCGGCTCTGGTCTTCCAAGACCATCCATGGTCCTGGTACTCATCGTGGTGGCAGTTGCGCGGGCGTCGGTGACTGCCGGCGGCAGACCCACTTGTGGGCCGTGGCACGCGAGATGCCCATTTCGGCCGCAGCATGCGCGACAAGGCGAACCGGGCGGACGCGTTCGCCGAGCAGCCGCCTGCCGTGAACGGTCAGCCAGGCATGCCGGTGGACACGAAGACCTCCGTGCGGTGCGGTCCTGGAGCGTGCGTCAAGCACTGGCCGGCGGCGGCACTAGGGCGTGTTTCGAAAGTGGATCATGAGGTGAAATGATCTTGTTTCGTGGTACGTGGGGATCTGACGGATGTGCAGTGGGCCCGCCTGGAACCGCTGTTGCCCCAGGGCAAGAAGCCGGGGCGTCCACCGGTGTGGACGCGGCGGCAGATGATCGACGGCATACGGTTCCGCACCCGTACGGGCGCCCCGTGGCGGGACGTGCCCGAACGAACGCTATGGGCCGTGGGACCGGGTCTATGACCTGTTCCGGCGCTGGCAGCGGGACGGCACCTGGCAGCGGATCTTCGCAGCACTGCAAGCGCAGGCCGACGCCAAGGACCTCATCACCTGGGACCTCAACATCGACTCCACCGTTAGCCGGGCCCACCAGCACGCCGCCGGGGCTCGGAAAAGGGGGATCTGCAGAAGGAGCCGCCCGGCGGGATCGGCGTTGAACTGGACGAGCAAGGCCTCGGCCGCTCGCGCGGCGGTCTGACGACCAAGCTGCACCTGGCTGTCGAGCAGGGCCAGAAGCCGATGTCCATCGTGATCACAGCCGGGCAGCGGGGCGATTCTCCGCAGTTCGAGCCGGTCCTGAAGAAGATCCGCGTCGCCCGCCCGGATGCAGGACGGCCGCGGACCCGACCTAACCGAGTCCGCGCCGACAAGGCTTGCGCCTCCCGCAAAAACCGCGCCTACCTGCGACGACGCGGAATCCGCTGCGCCATCCCGGACAAAGCCGACCAGGCATCCCATCGCAAGAAGCGCGGCTCCCGCGGCGACAGGCCATCCGCCGCAACTCGGCGCCGTCCCGGCGACGCCGAACGGCCCGTTCCTGATCCTGGGAAATTCTGATCAGCGGCGGAGTCGCCAACGCCAACCCGGGCTGGCTGCAGCGCAGCAATCGGTCCCGGGTGGCGGCGAGTTGGGCTGTTGCCGAGATTGATCGGCGCTCACCCGTCCATGCCGGTCCGGCCGGGTCAGCGCCCTCCCCGCGCACCCAGGCGGAGCTGGATCTGGTCCAGACGCATCGGGCGCGGGGGCCGCGCAACCCCCGTTGTCGCCGTCACCGGCAGGGCCCCGACTGTCCGTCTCGGCTCCGCATGCGCCAGAGCCCCGACCTTCGCGAAGTCGGCCTACTGATCGCGGCGTCAAAGGAGCCCGGCGTAGCCGAACGCGGGCACACACAAAGACAAGCACTATCGCGTTCTGAACGGAACGCGATAGTGTCGCGTTCGGTTGGATGTTGGCCTTCAGCGCCCCACCGCATCGACGAGTTTCCGAGGAGTCCTATGGCTGCCCTGCTCTCCCCCCTCCTGGACCTGCTGACGCTTCAGGGCACGGTCACCGAGACCGAGCCTGTCGCCGCCCGACTCCGTCGCCTGCGCATCGAGGGCGAGGCCCTGTCCGGGCTGGCCGTCCGCCCCGGACAGCAGGTGAGGGTCGCGGTCGGCGGCGGGCTGACTCTGCGCACATACTCGATCTGGCGCTACGACCCGGAGGGCGCCGTCGAGTTGTGCGTACTGGATCACCCTGGAGGTGGTCCCGGAGCACAGTGGGGGAGCAGCGTCACAGTCGGCGACCGGGTCCGAATGCGCAAGCCGGAAGGGACGTTCATGCTGCGGCCCGACGCCGCGCACCACGTGTTCGTCGGGGAGGAGACGGCGTCGGTCGCCTTCGGCGCGATGCTGGGCGCACTGCCTGACGGGGCGCGAATCTCCGGCTGCATCGAAACGGAGACGGCTGCCGACCGGCTCCCCCTGCCGTACTCGGACCGCCTCGATTGGATCATCAGGAGTGGCACTTCGCTCCCGGATGCGGTGCGACGCCTCGCCCCTGAGTCAGGCGGGATCGCGTACGTCGCCGGGGAGGCGCGGACCGTGCAGCACGTGCGGCAGGTACTCGTGCGAGAGGCCGGCTGGGACCGACGGGCGGTACTCACCAAGCCGTTCTGGGCACCGGGCAAGCGCGGGCTGGAGTAGGACAGAATCGCGCCTGTGCTTCCAGGGATGTCGCCGCCGCACCCACTGGTACGAGGCGGATTCTTCAGCTTCCGAGAGTCCGGCAGTTGGCATGCGGTGGCCCTGGAATCGGCGTAGTAAGAAATCCGTTCTTGAAGCCCTGCCGATTCTTGGCGAACAGCGACTTCGTCGATCGCCTGAACCAGAAACCATTCCGTGCCTGATGGTAAGTCATGCGGACACGCCCATTGCCGTAGCTGCCTGTTGACGGCAGGAACTGAGTGTTGACGTCAATTCAGAAACACCGACGACAGCCGCCGGTGCGTGGCCGGGAGTGGCATGACGGGCTCGCCTTCAGGATTCCTCAGATCCGAGGCCACGGAGGAAGCTTCGTGCCAGCTCGTGCGTGTCGAGCTGCGCCGGGTCGCGCCCGCTCATGACCCAGAAAAAGGCCGGTCCGATCAGCCGGCCGATTGCTTGATCGCCGGCCGACCGGGCCGGGTCGATGCGATTCAGGACGGCACACGCGCTGGCGCTGAGAACGTCCTTGGTCGCGATCAACTGTTTCACCGCCGGATCGTTTCGACACACGGTGAACCGAAACTAGTGCGGGAAAGTCATGCACGTCTTCGTCGCAGGGGCCACGGGCATCCGCACACGCGAGCTTCCCGACTGGAATCCGACCGGCCCGGCCTGGACGAGGACACCCTGAGCGGGGCCTACGGCACCGCACCGCAAACACCATCCAGCACCCTGCGAGGAGATCTTCCATGTCCGACTTCGAGCCCGCCGTAACAGCGTTCATCCTCCTCAAGACCAATCGCGCCTGGCTGGAGCTGTCCGTGCCGGAGCGCGTCGCCGCCTTCCAGGAAAGCGTTCTGCCCGCCATCAAGGACAAGGCCAAGGACGTACGTTGGCGCTACTACGACACCGAGTTCTACACGGCCCGCGTTACCGACATCTGGGTCTGGGAGGCACGCGATCACGAGGCTTTCCAGTTGGTCATCGAGGCATTGCGCGAGACGCCGTTCTGGGACCACTACTTCGAGATCGTCGAAATCCTCGTGGGCGTCGAGAACGCGTACGCCAAGCACTACGACATCGACATTCTGGCGACCAACAACGCCTGAGCATCGCCTGGTGGTCACCTACCGGCGCGGCGTGGTAGGCGACCACCAGGCGAACCGCGATGCGGCACCGGCCGCTTAGCATCAGTGGCGGCACAGGGCGCCCTCGCAAGTGCTAGCGAGCCATCCGGGGATGGCGGACGTCGTGACCCTTCCTCCTGCGGCCTGTTGCGATTGTGCCGGTCACAGCCACTCGTTGATGGCTGCGACCAGCACGGTCGCTTCGTAGCGGACGGCGAGATTGATGCCCCTATGGATGTCAAGCTGCGAGGACCTGGTCGCGGGGCCGAGCATGGGCTCGGATGATGGTCGTGTAGAGCTCTCGGGCGACATAGCGCTTCAAGCAGCGGATGGCTTCGCGTCGGGTTTTGCCTTCGGCGACGCGCCGCTCAACGTAGCTGCGGCTGCGTGTCTCCCAGCGGAGTCGAGCAAGGACGATCGTGTAGAGAGCCGAGTTGGCCTGACGGTCACCGCCTCGGTTAAGCCTTCTGCGCTGTGTCTTGCCGGAGGAGGCTTCGACTGGGCTCACCCCGCAGAGCGAGGCGAACGAAGCCTCGCTGTGGAGTCGTTCGGGATTGTCGCCTGTGGCGATGAGCAGTGCTGCGGCGGTATCCGGGCCTACGCCGTAGCAGTCAAGCAGCGGCGGGACATGCTGCCTGGTCATGTCGGTGATCTGCTGCTTGAGGGCGGTGATCTCATCGTCGAGTTCCTCGACTCGACGGGCGAGCAACCGCAGGGTGAAGACCGCGGCCGCCGTGGCCGTGCCGGCCGTAGACCTGTGCAGTGACTTGCAGGCTCGGACCAGTTTGGGAATGGTCAGCCCGTCAAGGGGCTCGCGCAGCTCTGGACCGGCCGTCACGAGTACGGCTCTGAGCTGGTTGACGGCCTGGGTGCGGGCTTTGACCGCGGAGTCCTTGGCCATCTTGAACAGCCGGAGAGCTTCAACGGGGCCGTCGGCGAGCTTGGCCGTCGCAGTGGCTCGGCCGGACAGCACGGCGTGGGCTGCAGCCTCGGCATCGATGGTGTCGGTCTTGCCGCGACGGCGGCGTGTTGCCTTGTCCGGCTGGTTCACCTCGATGACGGTCAGCTCGTTGGTGCGCAGAAATCGGCTCAGTGCGGCTCCGTAGGAGCCGGTGCACTCGACGCCGGCGCGGCTGACAAGACCTGATGAACGGGCCCAGTCCAGCAGTTGCTGGTAGCCATCGGCCGTGGCAGGAAAGCTCCGGGAGTTGATCAGCTTGCCCGTTGTCGAGATCACGGCTGCCACGTGGGTGTCCTTGTGGGTGTCGACCCCAAGGACGACCTCACGCCGGCAGTCCTGAAAACGGATCGGCTGGGTCGTGTTGGTACTGGTCATCGGTCTCCTGCCATCGAACCGGAGCTGGTGGCCGCTGCCGGGCCGGCAGGGTGGTCAGGACTGTGACGGTGCCTGTCGCGAAGGCCCCTATCGGGACACACCCGCCGGTCCGGCGACAGCGAGTGCCGTCTCGGACAGTGACCGACAGATCAAGACTCAGGACATGACAGTCAGTCGTATCGCGGGTCAAGTCACCACCGAGACGGCACCGTTATCCTCACAGTCGTATCTCGTGGCCACGGCCCGGTGGCGCTTGAGGCGGTTGATCCCGCACTCGACCGCGTGCCGAGTTTTGTAGTCCTCGGCGTCGAACTTGGGCGGCCTGCCGCCGCGGGAGCCGCGCTTCTTGCGATGGGATGCCTGGTCGGCTTTGTCCGGGATGGTGCGGCGGATCCCGCGGCGGCGCAGGTAGGCACGGTTCTTGCGGGAAGCGTACGCCTTGTCAGCCCGCACGAGACCGGGCCGGACGCGTGGCCGGCCCGGCCCGATGCGGGGCACGCGGACCTTGTCCAGCACGGGTTCGAACTGCGGCGAGTCCCCGCGCTGTCCTGCCGTGATCACGATCGACATGGGCTTCTGGCCCTGCTCAACGGCCAGATGCAGCCTGGTGGTGAACCCGCCGCGTGAGCGTCCCAGCCCGTGATCAGGGGGCTCGGTGAAGATGCCGCCCGGTGGTTCCTTCTGCAGGTCGCCCTGCTTGCGGGCCCCGGCCGCATGCTGATGGGCGCGGCAGACTGTGGAGTCGACATTCGGGTCCCACGTGATCGCCCTCTTTGCGTCCGCCAGGACCTGGAGTCGGCTCAGGATCCGGTGCCAGGTGCCGTTCCGCTGCCACCGGCGGAACAGGTCGTAGACCCGGCCCCACGGCCCGTACTCGACAGGCACGTCCCGCCACGGAACCCCGGTATGGACCCGGAACCGTATGCCGTCGATCAACTGCCGCCGAGGCCAGACAGGCGGCCGACCCGCCTTCGTCCCCTTCGGCAACAACGCCTCCAGCACCGCCCACTGCTCGTCCGTGAGATTTCCCCGACCCATGAACCGTGATCATTCACTGCGCAAGATCCACTTTCGATACACGACCCAGTTCGGCCGCGACTTCGACGGCGATCTCGATGGCCCGGGCGGCAAGTGGTGAGTGGGTGCGTCCGGCCCGCCAGTGCAGGTAGATCTCCCGCGCAGGAAGAAGTGGCCGTAGCTCGTGGACGCGGAGCCTGTCGTCGGACGGGACATCGGCACCTCGGATGGCGAGCCAGGGCAGCACCGCCGATCCCAGGCCCGCTCGCACCATCGACAACAGGGTGTCGTTGACCGCGCTGCGGAACACGACCTGTGGACTGGCGCCGCTGCGGGCGACTGCCTGCTCCATCGCGGGCTGGTCGCAGGTCAGCGGCCAGGCCACCATCGGTGCGCCGTCGAGCAGCTCCAACGGGACCGGACCCTCGGGGAAGGTACCGGCGCCTGCCACCAGCAGGTACGGATCGTCGAGCAGCTTGCGGTGCTCGACGTCCCCGTCGACGCGGCCGTCGTAGAACAGCAGATCGAGGTCGCCGATCTGCGGCTGCTCCGGCTCCTCCTCGGACAGCCTGATGTCGCAGTCGGGGTACTCGTCCCGCAGCCGGCTTACGACCGACGGCAGGATCACGTTGGAAACGCTCTGGAACGTGCCGATGTCGATCCGGCCGCCTCCCGCCTTGAACCGGTCCACGGCGTGGGTCAGCGCCTCCGCCTTCGCCAGCAGTTCACGACCGTGGTCCAGGACCACGGAGCCGGGCGGGGTGAGCCGTACCGGCTTGGGACCGCCCGGCCGGTCGAACACCGCACCGCCGACGGCCCTCTCCAACGCGGCGATCTGCTGGCTTACCGTCGACTGGGTGTACCCGAGGAGGGTGGCCGCCCGGCCGAACGACCCCTCCTCGGCGATGGCGGCCAGGGCCGTCAGATGGCGCAGCTCGACGTCGGTCACGGGCTCCACCGTAGCCACAGCAATCGCGAGGAGCGATCAAATTGATCGAAAATCATCGCTTTTCACAATGGAATCATTCGCTCTAGCGTGACAGACATGACCTCACATCAGTCTCACGGCGAACAACTCCTTGACATCAACGGCGTCGAGCTGTGCGTGGAACGCTTCGGAGACCCCGCGGCCCCGGCGATCGTGCTGGTCGCCGGGGCGGCCGCCTCAATGCTCTGGTGGGACGCCGACCTGTGCGAGCAGATCGCCGGCCGTGGCCGACACGTGATCCGCTACGACCATCGGGACACCGGCCGCTCGACCACCTACCCGCCCGGACAGCCGACGTACTCGTTCAACGACCTGACCCTGGACGTGCTCGGCGTCCAGGACGCCTTGGGCATCGAGCGCGCCCACGTGGTCTGTCAGTCGATGTTCGGCGGGAGCGGGCTCATTCTCGGGGTGGACCATCCCGACCGGGTCGCATCGCTCACGTTCGTCTCGACCTCGACCGGGGCCGACGACCTGCCGCCGCCGAGCGACCTGGCCATGCCGGCCGAGCCGGATTCCTCCGACGCGGCCGCGGTTGTCGAGTACGTGGTCGCCGGCGCGAGGGCGTTCGCCGGCGGTTCGCCGTACTTCGACGAGGCCGCGATCCGAGCGTTGGCCGAACGCGACGTGGCACGCGCCAGGAACTACGCGTCGACTCTGGCCAACCACTACGCCATCGAGCCCGATGGGCCGGCCCGAGGCGGCTTCGGCGACATCGCGGCTCCGACACTCGTGGTCCACGGCGACCACGACCCGTTCCTGCCGCTGCCGCACGGCGAGGCGGTGCGCGACGCGATCCCCGGTGCGGAGCTGCTGGTCCTCAAGGGCGCCGGACACGACCTGCCGAAGCCGGTGTGGGACGACTTCGTGTCGGCCCTGGTGCGGCACACGGAAGGAGCCCGCCCATGAACCGGCTGCGTTCGGCACTCTGGCTTCCGCCGTTCGACGACCTCGCCGACCCGCGAGTGGTCGCGCGTCTGGCCGCCGACGCGGAGGAAGCCGGGTGGGACGGCTGCTTCGTATGGGATCAGCTGCGCTGGCGGGCGCCGGTCCGACAGGTCGCCGACTCGTGGATCGCGCTGGCGGCGATCGCGACCGCGACCGAGCGGCTCCGGCTCGGTCCGATGGTGTCACCGCTCGCCCGTCGACGGCCGGCCAAGGTCGCGCGGGAGACCGCGGCACTGGACCTGCTCAGCGACGGCCGCCTCACCCTCGGCGTCGGCCTCGGCAGCGACCGGTTCGCCGGTGAACTGTCCAGGACCGGCGAGCAGCTCGACGACCGGCGACGCGGGCAGATGCTCGACGAATCCTTGGCGATCCTGGCCGCCGCCTGGTCCGGCGAGCCGGTACGCCACCGCGGCGAGCACTACACCGTCGACGACATCGCGTTCCTCCCGCGGCCTGTTCAGCGGCCCGGTGTACCGGTGTGGGCCGCCGGATTCCCGGGCAACGCCAAGCCGATCCGTCGGGCCGCCCGGCACGACGGCTTCTTCCCCGCCAATCTCCAGCACCCGGACCAGCTCGCCGAAGCCGTCGGCACGCTCACCCAGCTGCGCCACGGCGAGATGGCCTCGTACGACGTCGCCGTCGGTCTGCCGCTCGGCGTCGATCCCGAGCCGTACGCGAAGGCCGGCGCGACGTGGTGGCTGCCGGAGTTCGAACCCGGGGTGCGGCTCGACACTGTGCGTGGCCTACTTCGCGACGGCCCAGCGGCGTGATGACGCGGTCGCGTTGTTCGACTGCGGCTCGGGGCTCGTTCTCACGAGCATTTGAGTCGGAGCCCTCGATACTGGCGGCTCCTGCACAAACTCCGTTGCAGCACCTCCCCCTCACCGACCTGGTGCAGGCCGTCCTCGCACTTCACCTCAGGTCAACCTGAGGTTGGAACAGGCTCAAGGGTTCTGCCGTGTCTTGATGCGCGAGCACAGTGGCGGACACCAGTCAGCGGTCTACGGAGCCGCGGCCGGTGACCTCTCCTACGTCTGGGACCAGCCGTCCGACGGATGGAGGGAGCCCGTCAGAACACGAAGAACGGCGAGGAGTTCACGCTCCCCCTCATGGGACTGAGACCTCGCGAGCCGTGGAGCCCCATCGACTGGCACTACGGGAGCTGCTTCAGGTGGCCCATGCCATCCGCTGGTTACGGATTCGTGGCCAGCGGGTCGAGGAACGTCAGCACGGAAGCGTCCTCCTCGATCAGCGGGGTGAGGGCGGCGTTGAATGGGCCTCCGTACGGGGCGTTCAGGTGCGCCTGGAAGGCGTCCTCGTCCCGGTACACCTCGAAGATCCAGAAGCCACGCGGGGTGGCCGCCCTGGTGTAGACGTCGAAGGCGAGGTTGCCTTCTTCCTCGCGCACCGTCCGGGCGTAGTCCCCGATCAGGCGGGCGACCTCGGCCTCCGTTCCCTCGCGGGCGGTGAACTCGGCGAGCAGGGTCTTCTTCACGGTCTGGTGTCCTTGTCGGTCGGGGGTGGAGCGTCAGTCATGGGCGGAGTCAAGGTGGCGGACGACGGCCTTGTCCAGCTTCGCCGAGCCATTCTGGGCGAAGACCCGCACTCCCTGGCCGGCGGGGTGTTGAAGCCCACGGGGCCGGAGCGGGTGCCGTCGACGTACAGCTCCTGTGTCGTGGCGTCGTAGCCGATGACGGTCTCCTCGCCTGCGCCGGTGCGCACCTTCAGGGCCGAAGTCGTTCATTCAGTTCTTCTCCGGAGTGAAGTGGAACCGGGGGCGGTAGGTCTCGGAGTACGGCGAGGTGTCGGGGGCTACGGCCTCCGGGGCGAGAGGTGTGGAGGACAGGGCCGCAGAGCGTCGCCACCGGTGGACGGGGGCGGACACAGGCCGTTTCGGACAGATCCACCCTTGCCCGTTCCCCTGGAGTCCACTGCCAGCCGGCCGTGTTCTGCGCGTGGAGGAGAACGCGGCCTGCCCGGTGGCGTCCAGCTCCGCCACGGCCAGAGTGCTGGGCTCGGCGGCGACGGCGTACGGCAGGTCGACGCCGGACGCCTCCAGGTGGGCCCGGAAAAGGCGGCCGAACACATCGGGAAAGTGGGTCGGTGTGTTCAACCGGGCCAGGGCCACCGCCGTATTCGCAGGTCCGCCGCCGGGCAGCACCCGCAGGGCCAGCTCGTTCGAGGCGTTTGCCGGCTCGGTGAAGGCGGCCGCGACGCACTCCCCCAGGACGGTGATCTGACGCGGGCTCATGGGCTGCTCTCCTCTCGGAAGGCGCGGGCAGAAACGGGCACGTCCCGGGCAGTCGCTGAAAGGCTTCGGGCAGGCGATGGACGCGGGCGTTGCCGATTTGTGACGGGTACAAGGCATTGACGTTGCCGGGGACCGGAGTCCATCATCCTCGCCATGCAGTGTCAACGATGACATAAGTCAACGATGACACCGAGGGACGGCATGCCCCGATGCCGGCCGATCGCCCGCAATCCCGCAGGAGTCGTTCATGTCACGCATCTCTCGTCTGCCGTCCTCCCTGCTCAGAGTCGCCGCCTGCACGGGTGTCGCAGCCCTCGCCCTGACCGCCTGTGGATCCGGATCCGGATCGGACACCGCGAGCTCCGGATCGGGCAGCGTCAAGGTCGGTCTGATCACCAAGACCGACACCAACCCGTTCTTCGTGAAGATGAAGGAGGGCGCGGAGAAGGCGGCCAAGGAGAACGGCGCCCAACTGTCCACCGCCGCAGGCAAGTTCGACGGAGACAACGCCGGACAGGTCACCGCCATCGAGAACATGGTCGCCGCCGGTGTGAAGGGCATCCTGATCACTCCGAGCGACTCCAAGGCCATCGTGCCCGCGATCGAGAAGGCCCGCGCCAAGGGTGTCCTGGTCATCGCCCTGGACACCCCGACCGAACCGGAGAGCGCGGTCGACGCCCTCTTCGCCACCGACAACCTCAAGGCCGGCGAGCTGATCGGCGAGTACGCCAAGGCCGTCATGAAGGGCAAGTCGGCGAAGATAGCCGCCCTCGACCTCGCGCCGGGTGTCTCCGTCGGCGTCCAGCGGCACAACGGTTTCCTGAAGGGCTTCGGCGCCACCGACAAGGACGTCGTGTGCGCCCAGGACACCGGCGGCGACCAGGCCAAGGGCCAGACCGCGATGGAGAACTGCCTCCAGAAGGAACCCGGCATCAACGTCGTCTACACCATCAACGAGCCCGCGGCCCTGGGCGCGTACACCGCTCTGAAGGCCAAGGGCCGGGAGAAGGACGTCCTGATCGTCTCCGTCGACGGCGGCTGCACCGGGACCAAGGCCGTCAAGGACGGCAAGATCGCCGCAACGTCGCAGCAGTACCCGCTGAAGATGGCCGCCGAGGGCGTCAAGGCTGTCGTGACGTTCGCCAAGGACGGCAAGAAGGCGTCCGGTTACACCGACACCGGCGTCACGCTGATCACCGACAAGGCGCAGGACGGGGTCACGTCCAAGGACACCGCGTACGGCCTGGAGAACTGCTGGGGCTGAGCCGTCCTCCTGATCCGTACGTCTGATCCGTACGCCCCCTTCAGCGGGGCGGCCGTCCCTCCCTCCCCGACCGGGTGACGGCCGCCCGCTCGTCCTCTTGTCCTCCGACCGGTAAGGACAACGACCACTGTCTTCCGACAAGGACTTCGCATGACAGCCACGACCACGCCGTACGCCGAACTCAAAGCACCGACGACGGCCCGCAGACTGCTTACGGCACCGACCACCGGCCCACTGGTCGCCCTCCTTCTGGCCTGTGTCTTCTTCTCCCTCTCGACCGACCAGTTCCTCACCGGCGGGAACTTCTCCCTGATCGTGCAGCAGGTCATGGTCGTCGGCACCCTCGCCATCGGACAGACCCTGATCATCCTCACGGCGGGCATCGACCTGTCGTGCGGTGCCGTGATGGCTTTCGGCAGCATCGTGATCGCCAAGATGGCCGCCGAGGGCTCCCTGCCCCCGCTCGCCGCCATCGCTCTGGGCATTGCCGTCTGCGGGGGCTTCGGCCTGGTCAACGGACTACTGGTGCAGAAGATCCCGCTGCCCCCGTTCATCGTCACCCTCGGCATGCTCAACGTGGCGTTCGCGCTGACCCACATCTACTCCGAGGAGCAGACCGTCAGCAGCCTGCCCGGCCCGCTGACGGCCCTCGGGCAGACCTTCCCGCTCGGCCACACCGACATCACCTACGGCTCGCTGGTCACCATCGCCCTGTTCCTCCTCCTCGCGTACGCGCTGAGCAGCACCGGCTGGGGCCAGCACGTCTACGCGCTGGGCAACAGCCCGGAAGCGGCTCGGCTGAACGGCATCCGCACCTCCCGGCTGACCATCGGCGTCTACACCGTGGCCGGCCTGCTGTACGGCATCGCCGCCCTGCTGCTCATCTCCCGCACCGGAGTCGGCGACCCCCAAGCCGGCCAGACCGACAACCTCGACAGCATCACCGCCGTGGTCCTCGGCGGCACCAGCCTCTTCGGCGGACGCGGCTCGGTCCTGGGCACCTTCATCGGCGTCCTCATCGTCGGCGTGTTCCGCAACGGCCTGCAGCTGATGGGCGTCGCCTCCATCTACCAGACCCTGATCACCGGAGTCCTGGTGATCCTCGCGGTGACCGTCGACCAGCTCTCCCGGAAGAAGGCCCGATGACCGCCACCTCCTCCCCCACGCCCGTGCTGCAGGCCCGCGGTCTGTTCAAGCGGTACGGCCAGGTCACCGCCATCGACGGCGCCGACTTCGAACTGCTGCCCGGCGAGGTCCTCGCCGTCATCGGCGACAATGGAGCCGGCAAGACCAGTCTGATCAAGGCCCTCACCGGCGCGGTGATCCCCGACGCGGGCGAGATACGGCTCAACGGGCAGCCCATCACCTTCTCCGGTCCGCAAAGTGCCCGCGCCCACGGCATCGAGACGGTGTATCAGGACCTCGCCGTGGCCGCCTCCATGGACATCGCGTCGAACGTGTTCCTCGGGCGCGAGCTGCGCCGCCCCGGTGTCCTCGGCAGTGTCTTCCGCATGCTGGACAAGAAGCGCATGCGCCAGGAGGCCGCCGAGCACATGGCCGACCTGAAGATCGGTCTGCGCTCGCTGACGCAGTCGGTCGAGACGCTCTCCGGCGGACAGCGGCAGGCCGTGGCGGTAGCCCGGTCCGTCGCCTGGGCCAGCAGTGTCGTCGTCATGGACGAACCCACCGCCGCCCTGGGCGTCAAGGAGTCCGGGCAGGTTCTGGATCTCATCCGCCGCGTCCGGGACAAGGGCATGCCGGTCGTCCTGATCAGCCACAACATGCCGCACGTCTTCGAGATAGCCGACCGGATCCACGTCCACCGTCTCGGCCGGCGCGCTGCCGTGATCAAGCCCTCCGACTACTCCATGGCGGAGGTCGTCGCCATCATGACCGGCGCACTCAGCATCGACGAGGCTGGAGATACTGTCGTAGCGGATTCCAAGGCCGCAAAGGCTGCTGGAGTCCAAGCCCACTGACTCAGCGCTCGCCGGTTCCGGCCGTCTGTCGCGGCCGGAACCTGCGAGCCCACAAGAAACGGTCCCCCCCATGGCAGCGATCCGCCGCCCCACCCTGGCCGACGTGGCCCGAGAAGTGGGCGTCAGCGCCAAAACGGTCTCCCGCGTCCTCAACGAGGACGGGCCCGCCTCGGCCCGGACCAGGGAGCAGGTGCTCGCCGCCGTCGCCAAACTCGGCTTCCAGCCGAACCTCATGGCACGCAACATCCGAGTCGGCGGCCCCGACACCACCATCGGCCTGGTCATCCCCGACCTCGCCAACCCCTTCTTCGGGGCCGTGGCCCGCGCGATCGAGGACACCGTCATCGAACGCGGACTGACGCTGCTCATGGGCTCCTCCGCGGACGGCCCCGACCGCGAACGCGCCCTGACGGACAAGTTCCTCGCCCGCCGCGTCAGCATTCTGATCGTCGTGCCGTCCGTCGGCGCCGACCACTCCCACCTCAAGTCCCACCGTACGGCGGGACTGCCCGTGGTCTTCCTCGACCGACCCGGAGTCGGCCTCGCCACGGACAGCATCGTCAGCTCCAACCGCGCGGGAGCGCATGACGGTGTCGCCCACCTCATCGCTCACGGCCACCGGCGCATCGGCTTCCTCGGCGACCAGCCCGTGAAGCTGTACACCCGCCGCGAGCGCCTGGCCGGGTACCGCTCGGCGCTGCAGGAGGCCGACATTCCCTACGACCGCTCGCTCGTCGCCAACGCCCACGACCAGCAAGGTGCCGAGGCCGCGACCGCCCAACTCCTGGGCCTGGCCGATCCCCCCACCGCCCTGTTCGCCGGCAACAACATCATGGCGCTGGGCATCGTCGCCGAACTGGCCCGCAGCAAGCGCAAGGACGTCGCCGTCGTCGCCTTCGACGACGTCTCACTCGCCGAGGCACTCGAACCGGCCCTGACCGTCGTCGCCCAGGACGCGGAAGAACTCGGCAGAGCAGCCGCGACCACCGCGCTGACCCGACTCGACGGCGACCGCACCCGCGCCCGCACCATCACCGTCCCCACCCGACTGATCGTCCGCGGCTCGGGCGAACAGACCGCGCCCGGCACGCACGGGGCCTGACCGGGGGCCGCCTCCATCCGATTACGGGCGCCCGTACGGCCTCGCCCGTAGGCGCGTGGAGGGCACGCGTGCGGCACAGGCGGGACCAGGGTGCGGGACCGTCCCGCCGGAGGCGACCTTGTCGGCCGCGCCGACGCGGTCCATGTCGCAAAGGGTGAAGGCGACGACTGACCGCGGTGGTCATGCAGTCATTGTTGGTGCCTCGCCGACGGTGGGTTCGACAGCCCAGGTCCTCCGGTCGACAGCCGTGCCAATAGGGTGCCTCCGTGACTGCCACCATGAGTTCCACGAAGGCCCGTGCCGCGCTGCGCACATCGGCACGCTTTTCCGCGGAGTTGCTGCTGATATTCGCGATGCTCGCGGTGTCGCTATGGCTTCTGGGCCGAATGTGGTCGGTGGTGTGGCCGCTCGTCGTAGGCCTGCTGCTGACGACACTGACCTGGCCCCTGGCTCGTTTTCTGCGTCGCCACGGGTGGAAGCCCGCCCTCGCCGCGTCGGCCGTGACCGTGCTGTTCCTCCTCGTCACAGTCGGCGTCGTGGCGCTGATCGCCGTACCGGTGGCCTCCCAGTCCGGTGAGCTCACCGACGGCGTGGTCGACGGCATTCAGAAGCTGCGTGACTGGGCTTCCGGGCCGCCGTTGAACATCGGCGACGACGACATCACCAAGGCCATGGACAGCGCGGTGGCACGCGCTCAGGACGGCCTCGGCAGCATGGTCACCACCGTGATCACGGGAGTGAGCACCATCGTCAACGGCGTGGTCACCGCCGTGCTGGCGCTCTTCCTGATGTTCTTCTTCCTCAAGGACGGCCCGCGCTTCCTGCCGTGGCTCGCCCGTCAACTGCCCGGCCGGCTCGCCACCGACATCCCCACCGTGGCCGCTCGTGGCTGGGCGACCCTGGGCTCCTTCGTACGTTCCCAGGCGGCCGTCGGCCTGCTCGACGCCGTTCTGATCGGCCTGGGCCTGTGGGTTGTGGGGGTGCCGCTGGTGCTCCCGTTGGCGGTGCTGACGTTCGTCTCCGCGTTCGTGCCGATCATCGGCGCCCTGTTCGCGGGTTTCGTCGCCGTCCTCATCGCGTTGGTCTTCAACGGTCTGACGGACGCGCTGATCGTGCTGGCCATCATCATCGTGGTGCAGCAGCTTGAGGGAAACGTGTTCCAGCCGATGATCCAGAGTCGTGGGCTCGGCCTCCACGCGGCCGTGATCCTGCTGGCGGTGACACTGGGCGGCAGTCTGGCCGGCATCGTGGGCAGCCTGCTCGCCGTACCGATCGCCGCGCTGATCGCGGTGGTGTGGAACTACGTGCGCGAGCAGCTCAGCGAGCCGTCGCAGGAGCCAGTACCCGAAGGGTGACCTCCTGCCGGTCGGGCCGACAGTCATGGCCGGGCGCGCGAACGGCCCCTCTCAGGTCGCGGTGCTCCACCTCGCTTGCGAATCTGCAAGCGAAAGGAGTTGCCTCCCATGGTTCCTGTCACCGCGTCGCCCGTGCGTATCGAGGCATCCGTCGATGCCCGGCTCTCCAGATGGCTGTGGCTGGTGAAGTGGCTCCTCGCCATCCCGCACTACATCGTGCTGTTCTTCCTGTGGATCGGGTTCGTCGTCGTCACGGTGATCGCGTTCTTCGCCATCCTCTTCACCGCCCGGTATCCCCGGTCCCTCTTCGACTTCGCTGTCGGCGTACTGCGCTGGAACTGGCGGGTCAGCTATTACGCCCACACCGCGCTCGGCACCGACCGGTACCCGCCGTTCACCCTCGCGGATGTGCCGGACTACCCGGCGCATCTCGACGTCGCCTACCCCGCGCGCCTCTCGCGTGGCCTGGTCCTGGTGAAGTGGTGGCTGCTGGCGATCCCGCAGTACATCGTCGTCTCGATGTTCACGGGTGGCTGGGGATGGGGCGGAAGCTGGGACGACGGGGGCGGCTGGCGGGGCGGCGGGCTGATGCCCTTCCTCTCCTTCGTCGCCGTGGTCATCCTGCTGTTCACCGCCCGGTACCCGCGGCACCTCTTCGACTTCCTGATGGGCCTCGCCCGATGGGTCGCACGCGTGATCGCCTATGCCGCGCTGATGACCGACCAGTACCCGCCGTTCCGCCTCGACATGGGCGGACAGGAGTCCACGCCAGCCCCTCGGCCGGACTCACCTCCGACCCCCCTATGACAAAGAGGTCAACCACCCGTCGCTGAGCGACGGCCTTGCAGAGCGGGCGCGCCACTGGTTGTGGCGGCCGTTCCGGTCCGCGTGATCGACGAACCCGCAGGACCGGCACGCGAACCACGCCTGGGAGATCCGGTTCGCCTTGTCGATGTGGCCGCATTCGGCGCAGGTGCGCGACGTGTACGCCGGATCGACGTGCATCACCGGCACTCCCGCGTTGCGGGCCTCGTACGCGATGAACTGCCCGAGCCGGCGTAAGGCCCAGGAGTGCAGGGTGGACCAGCACGGACCCTGCCGCCGACGCGGTCGCCCAGTCCATCTGGTGTGAGCCCTCACCACTGCCCCAGGAAGGCACCCGAGGGCGAAGGATGTCGTGGAGGCGCTGACCCGCGTGGCCGATCGCCTCGTGTCACCGAACTCACCTTGGACGTCCTCTGGTTCCGCTTCGGCGGCGCACTTCAGATGCCGAGGCCGGGATGGTCCCTGAGCTGCCTGCGGGAGGTGATGCCGAGCTTGCGGAAGATGTTGCGCAGATGCGCGTCGATGGTGCGCGGGCTGAGGAACAGCCGGGCGGCGACTTCTTTGGACGTCGCACCGGTGGCGACCAGCCGTGCGATGTACACCTCCTGCTCGGTGAGCTGGTCGTAGGCGGGCCCCGACCGGGGGCGGGCCTTTTCGCCGGTGGCACGCAGTTCGTCCGCGGCCCGCCGGGCGAACGCCTCGATGCCCGCCTCGGACAGCAACTCGTGAGCGGTACGCAGGTGCAGGCGGCAGTCGCGCCTGCGGCCCTCACGCCGCAGCCACTCCCCGTACAGGAGGTGGGCCCTGGCCCGGTACGGAACCATGGGGCTCTTCTCCAGGTGCTCGACGGCCTCCCGGTAGTGGTCCTCGACTCCGGTCACCAGCCCTCGTGCGTACGCCGCGATGCCCAGACCCGAGACGGTTCCGCTCGCATCGGTGCGCTCGGTCAGCGATTCCAGGGCCCTGGCGGCTTCGTCGTGCTCACCGCAGCGGACGGCCGCCTCCACCAGCTCGGGGAGGGAGAAGCCCGCGAGGAAGAGGTCGCCCTGCGCGGCAGCCTGTCGGGCCGCGACCAGTGCGGCCGGATAGTCGCCCAGGCCGTTGTGCAGCACGGCCGCCGTCACCTGGGTGTTGGCGATCAGTTGCCCCGAGCCACGCACGGTCGCCGCCGCGGTGACCGTCTCGAACAGCTCCAGGGCCTCCTGGCGGCGGCCACGCATCGCGACCAGCTGCAGCCGGTGATACGTCACCGGGGGTCCGCCGGTCGCCTCGGCGATCGCCTCCTCCTCGGCGATCGCCGAAATCGCCTGGCCCAACTCGCCGGACAGCACGGCGCAGGACGCCAACTGGGCGAGGCCGAGGCGCAGCAGGAGCGGCGAACCCGACTCTCGGCCGGTCTTCATCAGCCACTCGCTGATGGCCCTGAGGGCGTGCGGGTCCCACAGTTCGCCCGCGATCATGACAGCTAGTCCGGGCCGCCTGGTCCACATCGGGGCGCCATCGCCATCGCCGTCGAGAACGCTTCGTATCAGCGGAACCGTGGCCCGGTGTCCATCCGCGGCCAGCCGGATCAACGCGTCCAGGACGTCCGGGGAACGCGGCGCCGGCGCCGCGGACCGTGCCGCCGCCAGGACCATGTCCATCACACCGGTGGCCCGGCCGACGACCAGGCTCATTTCGAGCGCGTCCAGGAAGCACTCGCGGGACCATTCCGGGTCCGGTTCCGCGAGCCGCTGGGCGGCACGCAGCATGAACATCGGGCCGTTGCCGTCGGTGTTGCGTACGAAGGCGATCTGTCCGCGCAACAGATCGACCCTGGCGTGCTGGAGTTCGTCCAGTGCCGCGTTCTCGACGGTCGTGAGGAGTTGTGCCGCGCTGTCGTTGATGCCCGCGTCGAGTTGGGCCCGTACGGCCGTGAGCGTGCGTTCAGTCCGTCTGCCTGCGTCCAGCGACAGTTCCGCCGCGCGTTCCAGGAAGGCCGCCGCGGCCACCGCGCCACCGCGCGACCTGGCTCGGAACGCGGAACGCTCCAGCTCGGCGGCGATGTCCTCGTCGGGTCCCGTGCCGGCCTGGGCGCGATGCCAGACTCGCCGGTCGGGGTCCATGACCGGGTCGGTGACCTCGGCCAGCACCCGGTGGGCGGTCCGGCGCTGTTCCGCCTCGGCCGCCCGGTAGACCGCGGAACGGGCCAGCGGGTGGCAGAAGCTGACGCGGGTGGAGAACTCGACAAGCCCGGTGGCGACCGCGGCCGCACCGGACGCCGTCAGGTCAAGGTCCAGTTGCCGCGCGGCGGGCCACAACAGGCCGGGATCGCCGGTCGGGTCGGCACTCGCGACGGTCAGCAACATCCGCGCTCCGTCGGGCAGATCAGCCAGCCTGGCCTGGAAACCGCGCTCGATCCGGGTCGGCACCGACGACGTGTCCGGCGGGGCGAACCCGCCGGCCCTGGGCAGTTCGAGCAGCGCCAGGGGGTTTCCGCGCGCCTCGGCCATGATCCGCTGACGTACCTGGTCGTCGAGCGTCACATGACTCTGCGCCGCCAGTAACGTCCGCGCGTCGGTGTCGCTCAGCCCTCCCACGAACAGGCCGGGCAGTTCGTCCAGTTCACCCGCCGCGTGGTTCGGCCGGGCCGCGAACATCATGGCGACGGGTTCGCAGGTGACACGCCGGGCAAGGAAGGTCAGCACCTTCGACGACGCCGTGTCCAGCCACTGGGCGTCGTCGATCAGGCACAGCAGCGGGCGTTCGCGGGCCGCGCAGGACAGCAGCTCCAAGGTCGCCACACCGATGCGGAACACGTCTGGCGCGCCCGTGACCAGTCCGAACGCGTTCCGCAGGGCATCGCGGTGCCGGTCGGGCAGTTCGGCGAGATGCGGCAGCATCGGCAGGCAGAGTTGGTGGAGGGCGGCGAACGGTAACTCCCTCTCGTACTCCGATCCACACGCCTGAACGGTCCGGAACCCGGAGGCCGCCCGCCGGGTGTGGTCGAGCAGTGCGCTCTTGCCAATGCCTGCCTCGCCCCGCAGGACCAGTGCCCCACCGCGGCCCGCACGCGCGGCGTCGGCCAACTCGTCGATGCGCCTGATCTCGGCCTGTCTGCCGACGAGTTGACCGGGAG
>Ga0307512_10002324_pt1 | contig 24516 bp, 18 predicted proteins | sample 14_EM_MG_FD_200267 | JGI IMG/M metagenome (GOLD analysis project Ga0307512, IMG submission 200267) | Populus trichocarpa ectomycorrhiza microbial communities from riparian zone in the Pacific Northwest, United States - 14_EM | ecosystem: Host-associated > Plants > Roots > Unclassified | place... | reverse complement strand
GCAGGATTAGTGGGCTGTGTCTCTCGAACGAAGTAAACCGCAGTCACAGTGGGGTCCACGTAGTTGTGCTTTAATGTATGCGTCATGTCGCTTACTGCACATCAACAAGCAATCGTAGCCTGTCTTCAACTCTATTACAGATCAAGATGAGCCATCATTAGAGGGCTGGCTGTCCTCCTTCACTGTCCGAATCTGCTTTCAGCTTCCATATCTCCCAAACCATAGTGGGGTGCATACGTTTATTTGCCGGACGAAACAAGGTCACGATAAGGGTCCCACGATGACACATAACTGTCTCGTTCCTCATCCCCCACGTCTCAAGAGCCTCGACGGAGCATTGTTCTCTAGACTGCTGTCACGAAACTTGTATCAAATCAGAAACTGCGCTGCTCCCAAGGTGGACTCACTCCACTTAAATGCGTGGGATTTACGAACCATACTAAGTCATGCTTCTTATTATTAAGACTCCAAGAAAAAGGCACGCACGGTTTTGTTCGCCTGATGCCACCTCCAACAATGGAAATCCGTCAGCTCTCCACTATCACACATTCTATTAACCAGATATTTCCGTAAAAAATGTCTCCACCACAGTCCCTTAGTGGGAGCTCAGCCGGCACTCCGGGTCTAATATTCTAATGAAGCCAGAGCCAAAGTTCTGGAACTGCCGGGGAGGTATAGCATAACAGGATTAGTGCGTACAGGGTACACCACCAGTCAGGGTTTCCCGGGCATAATGGCCACAGCTCATTCCTCATCTCTTCATCAAATAAAGGCCATAATTCGTGGTCGCTTGGGCTGCGCCTCGTCCACCCTCTCATAATTCACCGCGTCATGTCCGCCTTCCCTCCCATCCCCCCAAATATCGCAGACATGTAGGTACTCTCGTATCTGACACCTGATTCCACATAAACCTCCGGCTGACCGGACATCCAGCACAGCCCCCCCTGTGCGTTCGATCCTCCAGTTAACTTGTGCTCGTCAGAGTAATGTCATGCTTTCCTTCTGATTAGCTTTTGGGGAGCGTGTGGAATTGGGCCTTGTATGGGGTGTTGGTAGTCCAGACCTGTAAGCTCACCTCACAATTCCCCACAATTATCTTCGACCCGCTAATTAAATGGTCAAGATGTGTACAGCTACAACTTCCCGGAAGACCGAATACCCATAAAACTGCTGGGTGCGCTGTCTCTTCACCGAGCATGCTCTTCCTAATGATGGGACCTCCTCAGTCTACGCCATGTTTCTAATCGAGACGGTACAGACAGCGATGAGCGGTGCAGACCTGTACTACAGGTTTGCCTCTGGCTTCGGGGATATGAACCGCCTGGCCGACCCTTACATATCTGCATTCGAAGTGCCGCTTATCGGAGCCGTGGTTTCCCTGGTCGTCCAATACTTTTTCTCATATCGTGTCTGGGTGCTTAGCAACAAGAAATCCTGGTGGATATGTGTGATCATCTGTGTGGTGAGTCGAGCATGAAGCCCTAACCCCATAACGATATGTTGGTGTTGAGCTTGACATATTTGTAGTTCTCTACCTTTGGCGCTTTAGCAGCGTTTTCCTGGGGTATCTATGTAAGCTTTCGTGGGTTGCACATAACACACCAGGACTCACAGTAGCAGTCACACATAATCAACGAGTTCGTCAGTGGCTGGAGGCTGAAGTTCTTTGCGTGGGTAGGGCTATTTCTTTCTGATTACCCAACTACGAGTCTCCAGCTAATGCGATTATATCAGAGCTGGCTTATTGGAAACACAGTGGCCGACGCCTTGATTGCCTCATTGATGCTTTATCATGTAAAGACGCTGCACGTCCTTCGGAAGAGACTTGAGAGCTAATCACCACCCTGTGGGACATTTATAGTTGACAGGACGACGTAGTGCTGGTGGTGACCCCTTCCGGAAACACGCGTTAAGAAGAATAGTGAGATTGACGATCGAAACCAATGTAATGACTAGTGTGTCCGCTCTCGTTTCGGGCCGCGCATGTCATCTCATACGCTTTCAGCCGCCAATGGAGTGGTAGCACTGCTGATGGTCTCCATATTCCCTGTGCGTGACTTTGAGACGCCACTCATTCTCTGGATGGTCATACTTATCAACAAAACATAGAATAAACTCTGGTACACTTGCCCGTAGGTCTCAATTCGCCTTTTTCCGACTTACTCCTAACCTATCATGCCTTAGTGTTGTTGTCCTTGGGAAGCTGTAGGGCCGTTCGCTGAACGTGGATATAACTACTTACTGATAATGGCATGTGCCGGCGCAGATACTCGAATACGCTCCTTGTCTCTCTCAATAACCGCATCTCCATCCGGGACGAATCACATGGGAGGGGAGGTTTACTGGAATCTCGACCTGTGACTGGAAGATCCTCTGGGGTCGTACATTTGGAGCTCGACAGGTCCTCCTATACGTCTCAAGAAAGGCCGCACTTAGGAGGGGAATCAGGGGATGGTGTCATTGGTGAGTACCGTCACACGTCATTCCCGGTCTCCTTTCAGCACCCCAACCCAAATTATAGATATCTCATCCTCTGGACTTTCAACGCCGATAAAAGAATCGAAAATATGACGCCATGTGCACCACGACCTGACCAACTATTTATATCAGTATTTTTAGTTGTGCCACGCTGACGATGGCGATCGCATGGCATGGTTCATGTTATTTACACTACAGGCCAAGGGCTGGTGGTTTACCCGATGGATGATGACATCCACGCGGCAAAGGCCCGCATAATCATCCAAAAGTGCCGGAAGAGCTACGACTCGGAGTATTGTAACTGTTCTCGCCTGCATGGTGTCTAACCTTACTACTGTTGTATTTGATCCAGCGTCGCGTAAGACCTGGTTACACTGGTTACAACGATTTCTCGCGGACGCAATAGGAAGCATTTAAACGTCCCCTTTGACCCATGTATCCCTTGTCATAGGGGGGTTATATAGGATCCTAGGAAGCCCATGGGTAGTGATCATCTGCCGGCTCAGGCTCGAGGCCGGAGCCAGGACTGAGCCGGGCTGGGCCAGTGGCACGTGACGCGTGAGGGACTTGAAGCTTGAGGCCCGGCCTAAGACGATGTCCGGTCCGGCCTGGAAATTGACCGCTGTAATTTGTCAGAGCAATCTCATGTTGTACCTCCCCCGGCCACTCTCGTTCCCCATCCCTTGACCTCGCTGGCCTCACTGGTGTTGCCAGCAATGGCAGCGACATGGAACGAGAACACGTAACACGTACGCATGTCTCATGGCCTCGGTAATGTCATTCGGGGGCCGCTCTTTGCATGTACGCCTGTCCCCTGCGAGCTCACCACGACTAGGCGTCATTCGGGTTCGTGTTCACGCTTGTTGGCCTGCCAAGACACTCGACGTCGAGCAGGTAGCGGCATCGGTGCTGGCACGAGGCCAAATTCGGCATCAATTCATCGTGTGCATCTTGCACAAGCTCATACAAATGCGGCCGCTCACCGAGCTGCTATATCGAAAACTCTTGGTACGCCGAGCGCAGCCGCAGCGATCGCGGAGGTCGGGCCATGCGGGGGGATGCATGCGTCAGATGTGCCCCGTGGTTCTTGCTTCGTCTCTGGGTGAAAAACTATGAGGTAGAACTGGGGTCACGCCCAGAACGACGATCAGTTTGAGCGCCAGGGGTGCGCGCATTCAGCGCTACAGCCCTACACAACGACGGAAAGGATGAGGAATTGCCCACAGAGGACGTGGGTCAGCCTACAGGACGAGGGAGCGCAGGACATACTCCATGCGATATTTAATGTCACATGCAGGACCTTTCACCACCAGTATGCACCGGCCTGAGCCCTAAGCCTACCTGAGCCGGCCCTAAGATCCCAACCGTTGAGGCCTCCATGTTCGGCAGGCTTGAGCCCTGGTGGACCGGGCAATAGCACGACCGTATATTACAGCATTGTCCGGCGCACACATTTGTCATGATTCAGACGCCACTGGCAATGCACGCCACGTCCGAACACCTGCTGGGCGTCCGTCGCATTTGAAAAAAGGTCTCCAAGGTTCGATTTCTAGTGTGAGTTTGCCAGTTGAGAAGAGAAGTGGGAGGCCAAGGGAGTATTCCCAGTCAGGCCAGCGCAACTCCTATCGGCGCAAGTGCTAGCTGTATACAGGAATCGACACGAGGACGGAGTAACAGTCACATGCATGGCTCGTTCCTTGGATTCTCACAGGGGTTATTTTTATGCCACGGAATTCTCATGATGGTGTTGACACTTGTCCATCTGACAAATTACCATACTTTGTGAAAGACTTATCACAAGGAACGGGAAGCAATACAGTATATTAGGATTGGACAGGAGTTCTCGTTAATGCAACGGGATGAACACAGGTGCAGGTGAATGACCGTTTTACCCACGCGCCCAAGGACGCTCAATCATGCTTCATCCTTCTCCCCGATGGGGTGCCTTTATCACTCCGAGTCTCTACCCACGGCACCAAGTTGTCGGCGTTCATCTGATTATCACCCCAGCAGCAGTCGATTTTCATATTCATTTCCGCCATTTCAAAGTGTCCTAAGCAGGTGGAGCTTCATATCTCGGAACTGGAAATCGGGTGGACGCTTGGATTTTATTAGTTGCGCCAAGAAAGGCAACATCATGCGACCGTGCACTCCCAAATACACAATGTAGGGGTCCGAGTTGAGGAAGAACCTTACCCTCACCATAAATGTCAGTTTATCGTGGGATGCGGACTGCGGGCTGCTTCCTTAACAGCTGTCTTCGGGCGCTCCACGAGGTGCCCAGGTACTGGATGGCACCAGTACAGTAGAACTGCTGTATAGGCGGGTGTGACCAGAGTGACAAATCGGGAACAAATGGTTGAATCTTAAGTTAGTTAGTCCGATGATGCTTAGTTGGTTTGTCGGCAGCGGCGGAGGCCCGCAACTGTGTCAAGAAGAGACGGCCTTCTGGGTACGGGTGGTGCACCACCGGCTTCGTGTACGCCATGCGGGGCACGAAGCCCTGTGATTCACATGCTTCAACTTCGAGGGCGCCGAGCTTTTCCCATCAAGGGATGGCGCTGCTGTCCAACAGCATCGACTCGACTAGGGAAAGAGTCTGTGAGGCTTCAATCAGTCACACTGCTAGGTTCATCGGGGAGCTCTTGTTTGTCATACAAACATTCTACTCTGGCTGTGTTCCCACCGTCGTCAAACGATGCATCAGCCAGCAAGCATTGTCGAATATGTATTGAATGCCAGAGATCTACGTGGTGCTCAGAGAAAACGTGGTTGAGCTCAGGGAACGTCCGGATCCTATGTGATTCCATCTCAGGGCGCGGCCCACCCAGCTTTGGATATCATCGGCTGGCAACAGTCCCCTTTACAACGCTGCACTGTGAGAGCGCCTGTGAATGTCTTGAGAAGTGGAAAAAGAAGAACCCGCTTTGCAACAGTATCGCGATGGCATGGGAGCACTTCCCCAGGTCGCGTAGTTGACATCAGACCGGGCCAAGCATTGACGCACAAGATTATCACAACGTGCGCCTGCAGATTTCTCGGAGTTACGCAGGTTCGTTCGAATGATGGCGTAGAGATGGACATGGGTGGGTGCATTCTCTGCCTCGGCACGAAATGAGGGACATTTTGAACTTGTAGGATTGTGGTGAACCATGGCGCAGGGGACCGCGGGCTCGGCGCGCGCAGGTTGAAGAAATTCCGGTGATTCGAAATTGAGTCGATTTCATGGTATGTCGACATGGCATATCACGATAAGCTGAAGGCTGGCACTGTGCTGGCTGTGTGGGGTAGGGCTGTGTCCGATGAAAGGAATAGTCCCGTGGTCAGTAAACGAGGGATCGAAGTACATTATGTTGCATACGAGATACGGTCAAGCAAGCCCGCCGAATGGTGAATGGAGAGGTGGAGGCGCTGAACTGAAAAAGTTCTGTCTCATGTGTCGGGGACTGGAAGGCGTGATGACTTTAAGCATACTCTCGACATCGGGTGGGATGGAAGGAAACATACAACACGATTGGTCACTCTTCCCAACACAATTGAGGCTAAGGTGCGGTGGGTCTGGATATTACATGATCCGGGATTAGTGTCAAGGCAGCAATGAAGGTGACAACTCCGGTAGTTCTTATCGACTTCTATTCTTCTAGGAAGACTGTATACTTGAGCTCAAGCAGAGTCCTCAGTCACAGACTCACGGAACGCAACCACGCAGGGTCGGACTGTGGTCAAAGTCATCCGAGAGGGCGCACCTAGTTGGTTATTCATACAGTTCAATGCGCCAGGAGATATTGGTTGTGGCGGCCATCCCTGAGAATGAGATAAAGACTACTGTAGGCCGCGGCAAAAGGAAAGAGGGCAGACTGTCACGGTGTTCACAAAGGCGATGTGACGTGACGATATCGTTACAAAATGTGACCCCAGTGTGACCTTGCAGTCGGACCAGTCCGTGAGCGTTGTCCAACCTGAGCGGCGTATTCTCGACTACCAGCAACACCAGTGGTCGACATCAACCCAGGAGACCATGGCAGCCCAGGCCAGTGATTGCAATGGCACCTCGAACCCCTAGTAATAGGGCTCAGATCGTCCCTCACTGCCCATCCAACCAGTCCTCGTCGTTTGGTCCGGTTCCGGTTCAAGTTGACTGCCGTATCTTTTTTCTTCGTACAAAGTCGACCACCCTTATGGGACACACCAGTTTTCCTGGGCGTGGCATAGGCGCAGTTGCCCTACGTGCGGGTTAAAGGGATTGTGGGTTGATGGATGCGACCAAAGGTCTCCGTAATCAGCGACTCAGTTGGATCAAACCGGTTCGTGTTATAGATCCAGAGTCGTAGCCTGAGGGCGCACAATGTCCTGCCTTGCCGTTAATAAATGTCCCGGGGGTCTCCACAATTTGGTGTAGCGGCGATTCTCGGCGTTCAGTGGGACAGTGGGCGCGGTCATCGCTACTATTACCGCACAGCCATCCGGATGTGGCGCCTTTTGTGGCGCGACGCAGAGAAATAAAAGGGTTGAGTGCACCTTCGCCGGATTCCGAGTCGGAGGGGCATGGCCGGATGCTTCCATGCTTGCCTGGTTTGACACAGAGCGTTGCGCCCTCATCGACTCCAAGGGAGGAAGGAGAGCCTTTTCGGGGGTACCAAAGAATGGGCAGCAGTTGAGCATTCCCTTCTCGCCGAGAGGATGACTGACCAGGATCACTAGATACTGCGCCTGCACAATACGTGTTTGTCGAAGTCTCATCCGCGGGCGATAGGAAGCACCCATTTATTACGTCCTATTTGTGTACTTCCTGGTGTGGAGCACCAGGTCGTACACATGAACTTACTCGTGACCTCTCTTGTGGTGGCTCAATTAATCAACCATGACTCACCTGCAACCCGGAGTTGACATAGACATGGTCCTTTGTTCTCTTCTTCATGACGTTTGTGCGGATCGTGATCGACGGGTGTTGACCACTCTTTTACCTTGATAGTTGACTGCTCGTGCGTCAGTTATTGAACTGTGGAGACGTGGCTCAAGGATTGAGAGAAAACATCTAAAGTATCTGAGCGTGTTTGGCGCCGAGTCTGCCGCCAAGTTGTGCATTAATGGATTGACCGTTCGGGCTCCTCATGGGCGCTCCGACGACCACGTCGTAGGTGGTGATCACGGGCGTGTGGGACGGGACAGCCTCGGCGCAGGATTGGCGGGCTGCATATCTCGGGCGAAGTAAACACCGGTCGGGTCCACGGAGTTCGAGTTGTGCTTTAATCTCTTACAGGGCATATCGCGTCATCAACATCAACAAACAACAACAGCCTGTCTCAGATCAAGATCATGTGCAACATGTGAGGGCCGTCCTTCGATGATTGAATCTACTTTCAACTTTCAACTTCCACGCTTCTCTAGACGTATTGGGATGCATACGTTGATCAGACGAAGGAAGCAAACTAAGGGTTCGTAACATGTAACTGACTCGTTCCTCATCCCCCAAATCTCAAGGGTTCTCATCGGAGCACTTTTCTCTGCGTGGCATTGCTGTCACGACACTTGTATGTAATTCGAAACTGCGCTGGTCCCAAGGTGGATTTACTTGACAAGAACTACTGTAGTCCAATGCGTGGGATTCACGGACCCACTTCGGGTCCAACATTCCAGGCCATAAGGCTGGAGCCAAAGTTCTGGAACTGCCGACGTACATCGGTTCGCAGTTCGTGCATGTAGCAGCTACACCACGCTGCAGTGATGAGTCGGGGTTTACCGGTTTACCGGGCATACGGGCCATAGCCCATCCCCATCTCTTCACCAAATAAAGACCTTTACCCATGGTCTCTTGGGCTGCGCCTCGTCCGCCCGCTCATAATCCACAACCTCATGTCTGTCCTTCCTCCTATCCCACCAAATATCGCAGACATGTAGGTGGTCTCTTCTGACACCTGTTTTCACATAGACATCCAGCTGACTGGGTATCCAGCACAGCCCCCCCTGTGCGTTCGACCCTCTGTTTGGCGTGTGCTCGTCAGTGTTATTTACGGCCCTCCTGCTGCTTAGCTCTTGGGGAGCGTGTGGAATTGGGGCTTGTATGGGGTTTTGGTAGTCCAGACCTGTAGGCTCACCCTCACAACCACCCTCGTTTATCTTCCGCCTGCTAATTAATGGTCAAGATGTGTACAGCTACAATTTTCCGGACGACAGGATATCCCTGAAACTGCTAGGTGCGTTGTCTCTCCACCGAGCATGCCCTCCTTATTAACGGCTCCTCCGCAGTCTATGCTGTGTTTCTAATTGAGACGATACAGACAGCGATGAGCGGTGCAGACCTGTACTACAGGTTTGCCTCTGGCTTCGGGAATATGAACCGCCTGGCCAACCCTTACATATCCGCATTCGAAGTGCCACTTATCGGAGCCGTGGTTTCCCTGGTCGTCCAATACTTTTTCTCATATCGCGTCTGGGTGCTTAGCAACAAGAAATCCCGGTGGATATGTGTGATTATCTGTGTGGTGAGTCGAGCATTCAGTCGTAACCTATAACGATATATGAGCTTGACGAATTCATAGTTCTCCACTTTTGACGCTGTAGCGGCATTCGCCTGGGGTGTCTATGTAAGTTTTTGTGGGTTTACATAACGCGCCATGACTCACGGTAGCAGGCACACATAATCGACAGGTTTGTTAGTGGCTGGAGGCTGAAGTTCTTTGCATTGGTAGGGCTGCCGTGTTTCTGATTACCCAACTCTGAATCTCTAGCTAATGCTTCTATTAGAGCTGGCTTATTGGAAACACCGTGGCTGACACCCTTATTTCCTCATTGATGCTTTATTATGTGAAGACCCTGCGACTCCTCCAGATGAGACGTTAAACTGACCATCACCCATTGGGACATCTACAGTTGACAAGACGACGTAGTGCTGGGGGTGGCCGCTTCCGGAACCATGCTTTAACGAGAGTGGTGAGATTGACGATCGAAACCAACATAATGACTAGTGGGTCTACTCTCGTTTCTGATCGCGCCCGCCATCTCACACACTCTCAGCCGTTAATGGGTTGATAACATTGCTGATGGTCTCCATATTTCCTGTGCGTAACTTGAGATCCCACTCATTCTACGGATGATCTTACCCATCAACGATACATAGGATAAAATCTGGTACACCTGCCCGTAGGTCTCGATTGAACTTTTACGTCTCTCCCACTCCTGATCATCATATCTTAGTGCTGCCATCCTCGGCAAACTGTAGGACCATTCGCTGAACGTGGATATAACTCCTACTGATAGTTGGCATGTATCGACGCAGATACTCGAACACGCTCCTTGTCTCTCTCAACAACCGCATCTCCATCCGGGAAGTGTCGCATACGAGAGGAGGTTTATTGGTAACACGGCCTATGGCAGGAGGACACTCTAGCTCCATGCATTTGGAGCTCGAAAGGAGCTCATATACTTCCCAAGAAAGGTCGCCCTCAGGAGAGGATGGGATCATTGGTGAGTGCTGTCATACTTCATTCCCTGGTTTCCTTTCGGCATCCAACCTAAATCACAGATATCTCATCATTTGGGCTTTCACCAGCCACAAGAGAACCAAAAATATGACGCTGTGTGGCGGGCACAACCACCCTGACCAACTATTTGTTCCAGTACTTACGTTGTGTTACGCTGAAAAGGTTGGCAATCGTATGGTATGATTGCCAGGAGCTGGTAGTTTACCTCGTGAAGGATACCCACGCAGCCAAGACCCCCATAATCACCCAAAGCAGCCAGAAGAGCCACGAGCATCCTGTTCTCGCCCCCCAGGATGTCTGACCCTATTCGGTACAGGCTCTGCGCAAGATCTGGTTACGATTTCCGTGGACGCAATAGGAATCATTTAAATGTGACCCACATATTCGTTGTCATATAACTTTGTGTAGTGCTCGAGGAACCTTACTCATGATCATTGATCACTCCACGAGTCAATCAATCAACCGCTCATTGGCACAGCTCCCACAGATTGTGCCGACTAGCGCCACAGGTCTGCATCAAGAAATCATCGTATTTACTTTTTTAGCAAAGTTTACGAAACTTACAAAAAGGTGTCTCCCCTACTTACCAGAGTGCTTGACCAGCTGACCACAAGAGTAGGACAGTTTTAAAAATGGTTGGTTCAGCTTCACAAATATTGCACACCAAAAGCTGAGCACAATTTTAAGAAAGTACCCAAAAAATATGAAAAAGCACAGAAAAGTTGGAGAGATACCTTTTTCCAAGTAGAAAATACTTCCTGAATATCTACGTTTTTTTACCACAAAAGGCACAAAGAAGTACAAAAAAGTAAAGACAAGGATTCCCTGACGTGGTACTAGTTCTCTAGTCTGGTCCATGTTTTTGACTGTTCACTCATTGGTATTATGAGAAGTAGCCTTGAAGGGTGATAGAACTCAGGAGTGTATCTATGGAAAATGCGTTACCGCGCTGAGCTGAGCCAGAGGACAGATATGGCGGAGAACCGGACCGAGTCTCGTCTTGTCTTGTCTTGTGCCACGGTGACACGTGGCACCCTTGCGTCGCTATTTGCAGCTCCGCTGCAACTCCAACGCATTTACTATCCGAAGTGCCTTGTGCGTCCAACATCGGTTGACGTGCGTTGGGTAGATCGGCTACTCGGGTTTGCATGAATATGCATAAGTCTCCGGCTTAGTAAACCCCGTAATCATTCGGGACACTGAACTATGATCCGTTTCAAATTTAACCTGACAGAAGCAAGATGAACGATCATAGGGAGGCTGTGTACCTCTCATGCCAAGTCCAATTTGTTTTCGATCGTACCTACATATATATATATCCATCCTGAGGGGATAAGCGAGCTCAGGAGACATGCGGTCAGCATATAATCCGCTTTTTTTATCTTAAAATCTTGCTTATAGCTGGTGTGTTGATGCCTGCATTGCATTACAGCATTCCGACAATGACACCTGTCACCTGCCATGCGTAACATCCACAGTTGTACTGCCCCGAAGTGTGACTGGCTGGACAAGAATCACTCAACAATGTCATCATTCGTGAAATTCACAGGTTTTCAGCCCTCCCAGGCTCCAAGCGGGAGCGTAAGTCCTCTTGTTTCACCGCTTCTTTGGACGCCGGTTACCAAGCATGGCAATTCATCACCGCCCACTCCATCAGGGAACCACGCGATCAGGACAAATATCTCCGCACAAGCCGCCATCGCCATATGCCCTTAGCGGATCGTATCTTGCCCATTGATTTACCCCAATCAATCAAGCATGAGCGAGAGCCAACAATTGGGAGCTGCGTTGGAGATACCACGATACGTCGGGCCTTCCAGTGATGAGTCAGGCTCCGTGCAACTCCTAGTATATTGGTCGGCTCAGTAATGGAACGCCCTGGCCCTCAACTTTCAACTACTCAAGACCTCGTTCCCTGGTCGCTTGGCCTGTGCCTCGTCTGTTCACTTTCATTTCACAAGTTCATGTCGGCTCCCACTCCTATACCCCCAAACCCAGCCGATGTGTATGTGTTATCCTTTCTGACACCCGTTCTGACACGAACTTCTCGCTTATCCCTTCTTTCAGCGCTGCGCCTCTTGTGCGTGTGATAATTGACCCATATCCGATGGCGTTGTTGACACCTCCCTACTACTTAGCTTTTGGGGACTGTTTGGAATTGGTCTTTATATGGGGTTTTACTAGTCCAGCTCTGTAAGCTCTCTTTTCTGCTTTCTTACGGCCATACTCTTCCACCAACTAATCAGACGTTGAGATGTGTACAGCTACAATTTCCCTAAAGACAGGATACTCCTCAAACTATTAGGCATGTACTTTCCCTGCCAATTATCTTCCTGTTCTCAATGGCGACTCATTTACAGTCTATGGTACATTTCTCCTCGAGACGTTACAAACGGCGCTGAGCGGAGCGGACCTATTCTACTGGTTTGCGTCCGGCTTCGGTAATATGGACCGTCTATCCGATCCTTACGCATCCGCTTTCGACGTGCCAATAATTGGGGCTGTTGTTTCCCTGACCGTCCAATTCTTCTTCGCTTATCGCGTCTGGGTGCTCAGCACCAAGACCCCCTGGTGGATATGCCTGATTATCGGTATCTGTGCGGTGAATTGATCATACAGTTCTGACCCTATGGTGCCATGTCGAGCTTACAAGTTTTACAGTGTTCTACTGTCGAAGCTGCAGCCGCATTCGTCGGTGGTATCGAGGTAAGTCTTGGAAGTACCCCGTTTTCTGTGCTGACTCACTGTTGGCAGGCGCACATTTCCGAGACCTTTGCCAGTGGCCGGAGGCTCAAGGCCCTTGCCTTGGTGAGGTTACCATGCAACTGATCTCACACTTGTCAACACCTCTGACTAATGTGACTCTGTCAGACCTGGCTCATCGGAAACACTGTGACTGATATTTTGATTACCGTGGGGATGCTCTATCACGTAAGGACACTGCACACAGCGGAGAGGATGTGAAAACTGATTCGTCATCCTTGGGACATACAGTTGACAAGACATCGTACGACCGAGGGTTGGCCTTTCGGTAACCGTGGGTTACAGAAAGTAGTGCGATTGACGGTAGAAACAAATCTAATGACTAGTGTGTGCACTCTCATTTTGATTGCTCCAACCATCTCACACCTTTTCAGCTACTGTTGCGATTATATCATTACTAATGGTCGTCATATACCCTGTGCGTGACCTTGCACACCACTTGCTCTCCGGATGATCTAACACATCAATAACTCACTAGGAAAAGAACTGGTATGCTTGCCCGTACGTATCAATTCATCTCTACCCTTATCCCACCATCTCATTATCATTTCCTAGTACGGCTATCATTGGAAAATTGTGAGACTGCAGACATTGTTTGTGGGTATCAACACCGCTGATTATCGGCAATGCTTTGTGCAGATACTCGAACACTCTCCTTGTCTCTCTTAATAACCGCATCTCCGTCCGGGAGGGGACGTCCGTGGGAGGAATGTTGCCCCAACATCGAGCCATTGCAACCCCTCCTTCGAGGACACCCTCGGGTATCCCACAAGTGCGGCTCGAGAAGGTCACGGTCTCTCAATCGTTCAACCAAGGGGTGCGTTCAGGAGGGGATGGGACACGCGAGGGTGCCATTGGTGAGTACTGAGTTATTTCCTTTCTTGCTTGCCATTCAAGAACCCGACCCGAACAAACAGATATCACATCATTTATGGTTTCAGTGGCAGGCCAGGATGCCGTCGGACAGTCTCATAGAATGTACGTTACAGGATAGGATAGAGGTCGGCTGGTTACGTCATGAATTCTATCCGCGCGGCCAAAGTCCGCATAATCCTAAGTTAGCTACTGTAAGTATTATTGTGGGGCTAAACACCGTCGCATTGAGCAGTCACTGGGTTTTCCGTGCTGTCCTCGCTTTGTGCTCCCACGGTATACGGCTTTCTCTGTTCAAGAACTGTGAAGCTTGTGAAGGGTCACACGTTGCGCCAGAATAGGTAGAGCCAGAGTCCTGAGACAGCCCATTCCCTGTAACTCGGCAGATTCGGAGATGTATGTTAGCCCTAGCGTTGGCATGGCCTTCACACACCTCCGGCGTACTGGACATCATTGGCTTTATGTTGGGGGAACCACGGCTGACGACTGCCAAAGCGCGCTGCAGCTAGAGGCTAGAGCATGGATGCACACGGAATGGGGCTGCTCGTCCCCAATATCCAGAACACGTGCGGAGCCATGGCAAGCAACAACAAATGCAAATCTGGCTACTCAAATTCGTCCCGATCAAACGAGGTCGCCCACTCTCAGGATATGCTGTAAAGATGTCGCGTATGTCCATCCCATGCGTCTGGCCACCCGCATACCGCGATTTGGTGGCACAATCGCGCCACCGCCGGACTCAGGGCGGTTCGAAGTTGGTGGCGGTTCTTTGATTTGAAATGGCCAGATTTGAAAAAGTTTCCTCGGGGCCGACATGATCGATGTGGATGTGCTCTCTTACGTAGTCAAAGTGGGGCGGAGTAGGGTCCACGAAGGTGAGGGTCCCGGCGAGCGGAGGGCAGTTGGGTTTTTCAGGCTACATATTCTGTGTTCCAGCCTAGTGCTGAGCGACCCTGGGGTCAGTCTAGTGTACTCTGTCAGATTATGCTGCGGGCGTTGACTTCACTGAGTGCCCGCACCAAGTTAGGCAAGAAGGGAGATAAGCGCTCCGATGTTGAATGAAGGCCCTTTTCGGTATCTTACACTTCTGTTCGTGTTCGTATCTTCGAAACAATACGCCGACGCAACGCTAGGTAAAATCGGGTAAGTCCGAGTCTCTGACATTTCACGGCCGGCTGTGCCCGATCCAACCTCCGGTCCTCCGGCGAGCCAGGAGTCACAGATATGGTATTTTCATATTCTGCTTTTCTCCATCAGCGTCAATCTGTCTCACAACCATGATCATGCCTTCTGGTGTTCCCTGTATCAAAGTACTATCGTCGAGGGATGATGGTTCGAAGGGAGCGATGAGTACCCTGACTTCAGACTGAACGTGAACTATGACCGTGCTCCAGAAGTTAGCACAGTACTGGCGTGGAGTTATGTGCATTTTCTCTTATTTGCGGCGCTGACAACTACATACTACTATAGTAGGTCCCATCACTCACCCCTTATCAACACCCCGTAAAGGACGACCTGTCACGATCAAACCAGCCCTCATTCTCTCCCCTGTGCAACAACATATTCATATTTCAACCTCATCTGACCACTTATGTCTCGGCTAAATTGTCTGATGCTCCCAGACAGGAACCAGTTCTTGTGACATGCTCCCCCGTGCTGGGATTGCAGGTTTGAGAAATATGTTCTGGTGATGGGTCATCAACTGCTTTGTCTCTACTGCATGTCATCGCCCCAAGTATGTAAAGCAACTTGCAGGGCTTTCCTCTGGGCTTTGTTGGTGTGAGTCCTTCGCTTGCTCAGTTACTCTACGTTGTTCGCCCGGTCTCTATCTACTGTCATGTCAGACTTACCTCCTATCCCCTCCGACATAGCTCGCATGTGAGTATCGTTATATCCAAGATTCATTCTCACGGAGACTAATCTGATCTATGCAGAACTGCACCACTTGTATGTCTGGCAATTCCGGTCTTGTTATCAGTGATACCCATTCCTTCTTGCTGGCTCTTTGGAAGCATTTGGAACTGATGCTTATTTGGGGTTCTTGTAGTCCAGTTTGTGAGTATTGCAGTCATCTTCACTGTACATTCCTCAAGTTACTCATCAGACTGTAAAAACGTATATAGCTACAATTTTCCCGAGGACAAGTGGCCTATCAAGTTACTCGGCACGCAAACGTTATCTCGCTTTCATAGCTTTCAGCTTCCTGGCAGTTCATACACAGTATTTTTGTTCGAAACCATACAAACAGCACTCGATGGGATGGCTCTGACATTTATTACTGGTCCACCTCGGGTTATGGTTGTGAAACACCGGTTGCTCAGTTCGTGTCTACCTTTGACGTCCTGATTGTTGAGAATTTCTCACCATATCATCCTAAGGGTAGGGCTCATGCGGATCCATCCAACGTCACGTGACAAAATGACTGGCAAGCGCAACTGCAAAGTCCCCCATTGGGATTGAATAACTCTTCAAATACTACACTTATAAAAAATCTGCTTCCGCATAAATGAGCCAAATGCACTAATCTACCTTTGTGCAGAAACGTTTTTTTTTAAATGTTGTTGTTGTAAAGTTATTCACTGTTTTATGTTTTCACGTGATGTTGGATGGATCCATATGAGCTACCTTACTAATGGTGACTTTATCTAGACCTGGCTGGTTGGGAATACAATGGTTGACATCCTCATCGCATCTGCGATGGTTTATGACGTAAATATTGTGGGCCATCCTTCAAGGTGGGTCATCTGGTGTTGACCTTGTTCTTAAATGCCTGCTGCTCGTAAATCGACGGAGAGACACGAATAGATTTCGTAGTGACCATGCCCTATTGAAGATTGTGAGAGTGACCATCAAGACCAACATATTGACAAGTGAGTGTATACCTCCGACAGTTGAGCAATGCAGGTCATTTACCAATTTCGTTTACAAATTGTCGATTCTTCCTTTCCGTTGAAGGTCTGGTGCATTGATATAGGTACCGTACATGTTTCTTGCCGTCTAGAATAATGATCTCTGGCTTTTATGCCAGAATAGCCCTGCTTTCCAGTGGGCGTAGCCTTGAGTGAATGCAGACTACTTGGGAAAGAGGGTCGGGCAATACCGAGCGGGCGATGAATTGGAAACGCACACTTTAGTCTCCGCTTTACTTATTTTTTCCGATCATCGCATCATTAATTCGTTCTATCACTTTCCTCCCATCCTTGGGTATCCACCCTCCGGAGGGTTGTTTTTGACAGAACACTCCCGGTTGAAACACCTTCCACTGGGGGTGTTCTATCTAAAACAACTAACAACACGCCTAGTCCTGGCATGCCACCCAACTCCCAAGTGTGATGTTTGCAAAGGTCAAGGTCAAACCTCCTGGCGGAATCCATATGCGAGAAACGTTTATCTGAGACCCATTCTATGGAGCCTCCTTCAAGTTTAGTCCTAATTAAATTCCGCACAACTTGTGCCGATCCGCGATGCCCGTTCCCTCTCCTTGTTACCCTTTGGAGGACTCTGGAACTAGTGCTTTGTTAGATATGATCATGGTCCATTTTTGTGAGCCTCGCAGTCCTCTTCCCCGTATATTCGCCAAGTTATTCAACAGATGTGTATAATTACAATTTTTGTTTCTTGACATCAAGTGTGCCATCAAGTTGCTAGGCACGCAAACCCCCTCCCTTCGTACCTCTCAGCCTCTGACAGTCCTTAGTGGCGCACAGTGTATTTAACCCGGAACTTCTAGCAAATCCATTCGTCCTGGTGATTCCCGATGATTAGATAATAAGAAAAAGATTCCATATATCACAGGACTGGCAGCGGTTAGCGCTGGGACTTTTCGACATTCCAGCAGAATGATAGCATGTCTATGATGTTGAGTTTGCGGTCTTCGATTATTTTAAGGTAGGACGACCCGAAGAGGGATGGCAATCCACCGATCACATCTCCACAAGCACGACATCCATTTTGCGGCTTCCTAATGTCTTTGTCATCACTCGGAGACCTTCAGGTAATACTCGCCAACCCTACATTCGCACAGTGCGTGGCTTCAAGCTTTTTCCGACGTCGACTCGTATATGTTCCCATGGATTCAGAATTTGTACCGAACTCATCGGATATCGAGCGTCCTTGACGATCTCTACGCCGTGCCTGCGACGTCACCGTAGGCGCGACCCTCCAGTTGACGGACCTGGAGAAGCGCTGACTCCCAATGATATCCGCTCCGGGGCTTGAAGTCGACAAGTAGATCTTACACACAAGTACGAATGTCGTTGGACTATTCGTCGTCGTTATCATCTTTAACTAACTTGGCGCCAAATTCGCGCCCGCCGACCGGCCCATGCCGCTGGCGCTTTATGATTAGCGGGTGTCAGTTACTCTCGATTCACTTTCGCTGCCACACGTTCTGCGAAGAAACTGACACATCAGCAGACCCTTGCCCGTACGCCCCAGCTTCTATCCCACCATCTTTTCATCATCTCCTGGTACTGCCATCATTAGAAAACTGCGGGAGTGCCCATTGTTTTTGAATACAAACACTACCGTGATTGAAAATGGACATGCAGATACACGAACACTCTCGATAGCTACATCTCCATTCCGGAGTCATCCAGGAGAGGAGCGTAGCCTCAATCTCGAACCCTAACACTAGTAGTCTCCTTCGGGAGTGCCCTCGGGTATTCTGCCGGTGCATGTGTTCCCTCACTTGTCTCAAAAAGGGACACAACGAGAAGAAGACCAAGCGTGCGAGAAAGGCATTGGTGAGCACTCCGATCTTCTATTCTCGTTTGCCATTCAACCCTCGACGTGAATAACGGATATCTTGTTTGTGATTTCAATAGCGGCTGTTGGATGACTTCATATAATGTATACTCCACCGGATCCCTGGATCAGGCTGGCTGTTTTATGTGATGGGTTCTATCTACGCGGATGCGGCCAAGGCCCGCATAAGCGAAATGAGCAATGCTGTAGGACTGAATACAACCATCTTTGGAGGACTCTGGGTTCGTCATGCTACAGTACCCCCACTTGGCGCTCCCCTAATGAATGTTTTCCCCGGCCCGAGGATCACAAAAGTGAGCCGGAAGAGACCGGCCCGGATTCCTGCGACGCGTCATCCTAGCCTTGGCATCATCAATCACCCACTGGAGGGTGTCACCGCACCGATACAGTACAGTAAGTGACAACGACTGGGGACAGCCGAAGCGCGCCGCAATCACCGCATGGATCCATTGCGAATTGGCTGCCCACAGGCCCGTCCACACACAGCCAGACTCGTGGGAGCGACGAATGGAATCCTGGAAGTTCGAGCATGCCAAGGCCCCAATGACACGAGGCCGTCGCTTCAGACTATAAAACGGTATCATGGACATCTCCCTGACCACCTGCATCATGCGATTTGGTCGCACAACTGCGCCGCGGCCGCACGCAGGGCGCCCGGTGGCGGTTCCATCGTTCGAAATGGACAAATTCGCACAAAGTCCATCGAGGCCGACGTGATCGAGGTGATTGGTTGACGTGGTGTCTTAGTCAAAGAAGGACGGAGCCTGGGGACCACCAAGGTGAGCAAGGTTCAACGTGAGCCTGTCTTCCTTCGGCTTCAGGGACTGTGCTTCAGATATGAGCCTGAGTGCATGCGGCCAGATTGTCCCACCCCACCTGGTCTTGGCGAGCGGTGACTTCACTGAGTACCCTTACTAAGAAAGGAATTGAGCGCTCTATCTGAGGCTGTGAGATCTTTTAGGTTTCTGTCCTTGTGTCTTTGAAGGCGTATGCACGCACTAGGAACAATTGAGCAATCCCGATCCTCCGAGGATTCACGACTGACTGATTTCAATCTCCGCCGAACCAGGACCAACGGACGTGGCATTCCGTGTTGATCTGTCTCTCCTCGGCATCACTCCGAGGTACGATCCATGATCCGTTATCGTTGTCCTCAAGTGTTCCCCATTTACCCAAACTACTACGAGGATGGGACGGAGTGCGACGAGTACCTGGACTTCAAATGGAAGTTTGTGAACTATCATGCTCCAGAAGCTAGCATTGGGCTGATGGCTGATAGGTCGGCATGTATACTGTATGTGCTTTGTACATGGCCTTCGGCGCTGATATGCATGCAGCGGTTCCCATCAGTTTTACAACGCCCTATGAATAACGACCTGTCAATGTCAAGATAGTTACTCCGTCTTCTTTGCTGCACTGGCATACCTCAACATGATGTATCACGCTCCAACGTGGGAGCCAATTCTTGGCTCGTGCCCTCTCTTTTGGGACTGGTGGGCCGTATGAGTGAGTGTTAATTTCAGATGCTGAGTCATCTTCCGCTCCGACTATGTTATATGTAGTCGCTTCGTCGAATATGTCGAGCGATACTCACATCATGGCAGACTTGCCTCCTCTCCCTCCCGACATCGCCCGCATGTGAGTACCATTATGTCCGAGGCCTGTTCTTAAAGCGGATTTTAATTCTAATCAGAACTGCGCCACTTGTACGTGTGACAAATCCCGATTTTGTCATGGTCGATGCCCATTCCTTCTCCCCGTTAGCTTCTAAGTGTTCTCTGGAACTGGTGCCTGTATGGGGTTCTCATGGTCCAGTTTTGTGAGCCTCGCAGTCTTCTTCCCCTTATAAGGTTGCTCATTATACCGTAAAGACGTGTATAGCTACAATTTTCCTGAAGACAAGCGGTCCATCAAGTTCCTCGGCACGCAAACCTTTTCCTGCCTCCATCCCCATCAGCTTCTGACAGCTCTTGTGTAGTGTGCTTTGTATTTTTTCTCGAGACCGTACAAACAGGACTCAGTGGCGCAGACGTCTATTATTGGTTCGTCTCTGGTTTTGGCGATATAAGACATCTCGCTTCTCCGTTTGCGGCCGCCTTCGACGTACCAATAATCGAATCTGTGGTGTCCTTGATCGTCGAATTTTTCTTCGCTCATCGCATCTGGGCGCTGGGCGTTAAGTGGTCAAGGTGGATCTGCTCACTCATCTGTCTCGTGGGTCAATCACAAGCGCCTCTCGAACGTAGTCGCAGTTCTTTACTACATTTTCTTAGTTCTCCCTTCTAAATGCTGCAGCGGCATTCACCGGCGGTATTTATGTGAGTCTCGTCTTATCCAAGTCGCTTATAAAGTATACGCGCTTACTATCGCAGGTACACGTCCACGGAAGTTTTGCCAGCGGAGATACGCTGAGGCGCATGGCGATTGTATGACTACTGACCTTAAGAGCTCCTCACCAGACTGTCCGGCTAATGGCGGCTTCATCTAGACGTGGCTCGTTGGGAACACGATGGCCGACATCCTCATCGCCTCTGCGCTACTTTATCACGTGAATTTGTAGCGCTTCCTTTGTGTTGGACCTCCAGGAGCTGATTTTGTTCTGGATACCTGCAGCTAGTAAAACGACATAGAGACACACGTGGTTTTATTGGTGATAATGCTCTTGTGAAGATTGTGAGGTTAACCATCGAGACGAACTTAATGACGAGTAAGTATATACCCTTGGCGTCTGTGCGCCAACCGTTCTCACGTACCTCAGCTTCTGTGGGAATTGTGTCGCTTGTGTTGGTTGTCCTATATCCCGTGAGTAATCCACAGATGGCCATTGACCCCGGAGTTTGATACGATTTCGATATAGAATGAGAACTGGTACACGTGCCCGTAAGACACATCTTCTCTTCGGTTCTTCATCATCTCACGGTCTGGCTTCCGCAGCACGGGTATTCTCGGAAAACTGTGAGATCATTGCCGCCTTGCTGCCCGGCATCGCCGTATATCCCACTGATACTGACATCCTTGGCAGATACTCCAACACACTCCTCGTCTCTCTCAACAATCGCATTTCGATTCGCAAAGTAGCGGCCACTTGCGGAATAGCAAATCGAACGCAGGCGATAACCCTCGGTATGCCTCGCTTCGACAGCAATACGGATATAGCTATTATGGAGGTCGAGCGACCTTCAGCGACGTACAAGTCATCGGGTGTCGGGGGTGTATGAGAGACTATGAGTAACGCGGGTCGTTGCTCGATACCATCTAGCAAGAATTGCCGATCCTAGCGCGATCCAGCTTTATCCTAAATTATGGGTTCTTCTTCCTTTGAGTAGATTGTCTAGTGTGTTGGTGCAAGTACTGAGGATGTTGCTCACTGTATCACATAATGATATGTAGCTTATGCCAGGAAGGTATTGTCTTTCCCGACGAGGGCTAGCAAAGAAGCGGCTAGTACTGCCCCAAACGTGGGCTTTCATGGCGCAACCTTGAGTCATTCACCTAACCCAGAAGAACTACGTGGGCCATTGTTGCCCGGGCGCACAGAAATGGATCAAAAAAAAAACAACCTCGAGTCACCCCAGTTTCCTCAGCCGCTGCCCGACCGCGAACCACAGGAAGAACAGATGAAAGAGGGATTTCCCCGCCATGAGCAGGAAGCAAACACCGGGCCCTTCCTTTTAGTTTTCCTTGATAATGGGATTAATAAATTACGTACAGTATATGACTGGTAGCAGAGCAGAGATTTCGACATTTCACTAATAGGACCGGGGTATGAATCACATTAACTTTGAGCTGAAAGTTTACGCCATGGGACAACAATTCAGCAATCGCACTTCCATACCGGCCATGACACCTGTACTCACTTTGCGTCTCCCAGGGTACTGGAAAAATAGTTTAGTCATCATTCGGCTCGTCCTAATACCAAGCCTGTTTGTGGCGTCAGGCATTTTCCGACGTCAACCTGTATACGTTCCCATTCCCAGGGATTTGGGTGTGCGCCGGACACATCGGATAACGAGCGTCCTTGGCAGTGTTGGCAGGGCTGGCCCGACACAGCCCGGAGTCATGATCATGATCAGGAAGAGAAAGGATCGTCGGGCCTTTAGCATTGCCTTCCAGTGCTATCTACTTCCCAACTTCCTGATAGCTGGGGTGATAGAGACACAAGCACGAACTTCGTTCGTCGCCCACTCCAGCTATCGAACTCTCGCTCATACATTCTATGTATGCAGTTGGCGCTTACATAATAGTTCAATTGCTGGTTCGCTCTCCGCTTGTTCGTCTTGGGCCACCAACTATATCGATCAGCCATCACTCTATTTAATACCTGAAACTAGTCATCACAATCAGTGATCCAGCGTCAAACAATGAGCTTCTCCTCCACCTTTCCCCCGTTTAGCCGCAAAAGGCTACGAATGGACGACGCCACGCCGTGGAACGGAGCACCGCCCCCAGGCCGGCCGGAGACTTGGCTTCGCTTCGATTCACAGAGCCCATGTGCCCGCATTCAATATTCACTTTGTAAACCGCCCAACACGGTACAATACCTCCGACAAAGGGCTAATCTCGGGGTCACGTTTTCATTCGCCCCACCTGCGTTACATGTGGTCCCCTTTAGTCACCGGCTGATGCGCCCATCTCAGTTATAATTACCGCACTCCAGCTTCTCCCAAATACCCGCATGCCCTCTGGCTCAAAGCACACGGTCATCTTTCCTGGTTCTTTTACGCCCTCCCATCACCCCACTCGCTTGCCATCCAGTAGGTCATGTCGGACCCCGCTACTCTCCCCCCCATCCCCCCAGACATCGTAGAACTGTAAGGACAGTCCGATCTTCTCGTATATCCAGTCGTTCTGACCCTTTTCTTCAGATCTGCACCCCTAGTACGTCCAACCGGATTCACGTCGTTCACCGGCGTTCATACTTTCCTTATCGATAGCTCGTGGGCGGCATTTTCAACTGGTGTCTGTATGGTTGCCTGGTAGTCCAATTCTGTGAGCATCGTCTTTTTTCTTCATCCCGATCTGGGTTTTTTTTACCTGTCGTTGTTTCAAGACGTGTACACCTACAACTTTGTGGATGACAGGAAGAGCATTAAACTACTGGGTAAGAGAAGTTCTCATCATGGCCTATGAGCATCCCACTGACTCACATGGCTCACGTTTCACAGTGTACTCCGTATTTTTGCTGGAGACACTGCAGACAGCTCTAAACGGTGCAGACCTCTACTACTGGTTCGCCTCCGGGTTCGGGGACATGAATCACATCACTTCGCCGTATGCTTCTGCCTTTGACACGCCGATAATGGGAGCCGTTGTTTCGTTTATTGTTCAAATGTTTTTCGTTTATCGGATATGGGTGCTTGGCAAGAGACGGACATGGTGGCTATGTGTACTCATCATTGCGGTATGTCGCTCCTTGTCTGAGCCTTGGAGCTATCTCACGACCACCGTAGTCCTCATTTGTCGATGCAACGGCGGCGGTCTGGGGGGGTACCTATGTGAGCCCCCTTCGTTTCACCACATGCGAAACATGACTCACCTGCAACAGACGCATGTCCGCGGGAGATTTGCCAGAGGACGGGTGCTGAAAATTCTCGCAATGGTAAGGTCACCAAGCGCGCAAACACGCATACCTCTCTGACGAAATGCCTGTACCCCTTCAGACCTGGCTCATCGGAAACACGGTCTCTGACATCCTCATCGCAAGCGCAATGCTTTTTTTCGTAAGTTTATTTCCTTTCGCCTCGATGGGGGTCTACCAGGTGCTGACCATCTTTCCCCAATCCCACAGCTGATCCAGCGGAGGAATAAAGATGGCTTCTTGAGCAGTCACGCACTGGTAAGCATAGTGCGGCTGACGGTTGAGTCCAACTCAGTGACGGGTAAGTTATTCCGGATCCTGATACGTTAATCCTCGTCTCATTTTCACTCAGCCACAATCAGTCTCATTTCGATGCTGATGGTCGTGATCTACCCTGTGAGTAATGCCGTCTGGCACGCACACGTCATCGTCTACCCGCTGAAACTGACGCACCAATTCTTGAAAAATAGCAAAAGGGTTATTACTTGTGCCCGTACGTGCCCGAGTTACCCCCCACTCAAATAATCTCGTCATCTGATCATCAAATTTCATATTCACCGCTTGTGTTTCTACAGC
>Ga0307512_10002323_pt1 | contig 24518 bp, 24 predicted proteins | sample 14_EM_MG_FD_200267 | JGI IMG/M metagenome (GOLD analysis project Ga0307512, IMG submission 200267) | Populus trichocarpa ectomycorrhiza microbial communities from riparian zone in the Pacific Northwest, United States - 14_EM | ecosystem: Host-associated > Plants > Roots > Unclassified | place... | reverse complement strand
TAGGTAGCTATATAGATACATAGATACATAGATGAGAATACAAACTGAATGCATAAGTTTTGAAAATCGTTGAACGATAAGTTGTAGCTATGATTTCCAGGCGCACCAGCAGCATTCCCAAAGAAGCAGCGGCCGGAGAAAGACATAAACATCACCAGCCGTTAAACATCACCAGGCATTGTGCAAACGGCTTCAGCATAACTGCAGCCACTTCGAAGAGTGTAACACAGGTGTCATTCTGACGGTGCGCATACGTCACCACACAGTACAGGATGTATGTGTGCAACGCGACCCGTCTCCTTGGCGATGGGCAGCATGTAATTCTCCGTTAGAGGGTACCATGTTCCGTTAGAGCCGTTAGAGCCGTCCGGAACACCCGGGTGTTTCTGACGCAAACTACGGTCGTTGCTGATGAGCCAAAAATTGTTGACACTGATTTCAGAATGGGGCAGTGATCGTGTCGTTTACTCTTTTGCCAAGAAAGGTTGCCAGTATGTTGGTTATGGATAGGAGCGACCAGGTCACTTTTCAATTACCGTACTTACAAGACTAAAAATCATTGATGCTCTGTTGACGCTCATTTTCAGGATGGGGCAGGGAGCGGGTTGCTATTATTTTTGACTCGAAAGGCAGCCAATACCTTGTTTATGAATGGCTGCACCCAATCACCACTGAAGTTATCCAAGATGAAAGCCCAAAATCTTTGACACTGCGTTGACGCTCATTGTTAGGAGATAGTAGCGATATCGTCACTAGCATTTTTACCTATAAAGGCGGCCAATATTGTGATTATGGGTGTATGCCATTGCACAGCCCTTGAATTATCTGAGATGCAAGACTAAAAATCGTTGACGCTCCATTGACGCTCATTTTTAGGAGGTAGTGGCGATGTTGTCAGTAGCGTTTTTGCCTATAAAAGTGGGCATTATTGTGTTTATGGGTGTATGGCATTGCACTGCCCTTGAATTATCCAAGATGCATGACCAAAAATCATTGACGCTCCATTGACACTCATTTTCAGAAGGTCGTAGCAATATTGTCGCTTGCCTTTGTGCCCATAATGGCGGCCAATATTGTGATTATGGGTGTTTGCCATTGCACAGGCCTTGATTTATCCGAGATGCAAGACCAAAAATTGTTGACACTCCGTTGAGGCGGATTTTTAGGAGGTGGTAGCGATATCATCACAGGCCTTTGTGCCCATAAAGGCGGCTAATATAGAGATTATGGCTTGACACTGTCGCACAGCCCAGTGATTATCCAAGATGCAAGACCAGAAATCGGTGACGCTCGATTGACGCTCATTTCTAGGATAGGGCAACGAGCATGTCGCTAGCCTTTTAACATCTAAAGCCGGCCAATAACTCCTCTTTGGATCGATGTGACTATGCAACCCTTTGATTGCTGAAAAGATCAGACTAAAATCATTGATGCTCCATTGACACTCACCTTAGAGACATACTATCAGTCATTCAGTCTGGAATAATTTCGCAGAAAATTCATATAGCCATTATTGACAACCAATATACCGTTTCAATGTATAATCATTTGCATCCAAAAGCATCGAGGCCTCTCAGTTTCTGAGCCACCACTGTTCACATGAACTGTCCAATAAATGACGTAGCTCCATAGCGTTTTAGCGCTTTCAGCTGGCAGTTTACAGCATACAGATCCATCTACTAATTCTAGACATATATTGCCCGACATCCTGACCTTTCTTTTTCCAGCTCGTATTCCTCGATTTCCATGACATACCATAAACAATTTTCAAAATCTCAACCATGTGCAGCAGGTCTGAGTGGAGAGTTATGCAGTTGGCTGCATGGACTAATGCAACATGATGGCTGCCATTCATCTGGGTTCAGACTGTGCACTGACCTCTCCTTCCATGACTCGTATGACATCACTGACTTAAATTTTGTTAGTAAATTTCATCTGTATTGTAGGTTTTGCTTTCTAATGTAACTGTAACAGGCAAGTCGATATCAAGTTTGCTAGCCATCTATCAACCTCGTTTGGAGTCTAGAACTTTTGCATGGCCCGTACGACCCTTGCACACACACTGATGAAATATCATGTCTCACAATTTCGTCACTGAAATCAAGAAAAACCTGACACGTAGCAAAATTGGGACAAAAATTGCATTTACAAGAGATAGGCAGTCAAAATTGACAATTTGGATATCTATTCCACTGGCGCAGCGGGAGCCATCACCATATCTTTGTCGGTATCTGATTTCTATATTGTAATTCAGTAGGGATGCTATATGTAAGGGTAAAATCTTACGGGTTCTGCTGGGTTTGCATCCTGAATTGGTGTCGAATTGGGCGCTGTGTCGGGCGAGATAACCGGTATCAATTTGTATGACTGTGGTTTCTCTGAACCAAGCCTTATTTGACTACTTCCTGGTCGAGAAGTCACCGCCGGCATTTGCGATTGTCCGCGGACGATGTGAAGATTCTGCATACACTCTCCAAATGTAGTCGGGGATGGTGTGGCTGCAGCCATGTCTATTTGGGGCTTGACAACTGCCGGAACCTTCAATTCGGCGGTCCCATACTTCATATCTCTCTCACGGATGTAGTTGGCTGCATCCCCCCATCCCAGTTGTGTCACTTTGTCAAGCCTCTTCTGCTTCTGCCGAAAACCCTCCACGCGGTGCTGTACTGTTTTGCAGATTGTGCCCATCACCCAGCCAGGTTCATCATCACTCAGCTTGCCGAGCTCTGTATCTTCATCATCATCTTTTTTGTCTTCCCCATCCTGCTCATCGTCGGAACTTACAAGATCGCTCAATCTGTCTCCGATAGCATTCAACATCTATTCAAATGTGTTTTCGTGCTGTCTGGTTGTTGCTCCCACGTTTTCAGCAGTACTCATATCTTCCTGCTCTTGCATAATTGCTGTCACTGCGACTTGAACTCACTTTCTTGCCACAGTGGTTTCTCTCTCCACATAATCCTTGATTCATTTGTCTTTCTCTTCATTGCTGAAGAAGTGCGTTTCCTGTCGTTTATCTGCCGAAAGCTTCTTTTTAGATTGTCAGCTGTGCAATGCTCCCAACGCGTGGACTCTTTCTGCCTCCAAGCCGCTCTCGCCTTCATTCGCTTGCCGACGTCGTCGTGTCAAAATCGTTGTTGATTTGCCATATTTGCCCGCCGGAAGTGACGAAATGTTTCTTTTTCGGAGCATTCACCATTGTATCTTGTGTTGACCCTGTTGTTGGGTGAGATGTTGGATGATGCAAGATATCTACCACACGGAGGCAAGCTGAGTCATTTATGTCAAGGTTCATACGTGAGATCAACTCGAACAGAGTAAAATCTGTGTTTTGACTGTCATTTCATTCGGAATAGTAATGCTAACCATACATCATGACTTGATAGTTAGCGTGTGTTCCATTTAAGCTCACGGCGATGTGTTGATACAAACAATACCAGATGTCCTTTCCGTCAAAGAATTTCCTTTTTGTATCTATCAAACATGAGATTTCAGCTGTCGTTCAGTTCAATATATCCCTGCCAACAAACAAACAACATTGGACTGACTTACTGCAAATCGCGGGACCATTGGAATCCCCTGCAACTTGTAACTATCTGCAGTAGGATATATCTTGAGTAGAACGTGCAAGTTGACTGTCATTCATTCCATTGTGACCTGTAGCTTACTATATATTCCTCAGGACTTCCCACTTTTCGTTATCATCTTCCTCACCTTTTCTACAACAGCAAGTGATGGCTCCACGAACACCTAAGCCCGGTGCGATTGAATCCGAACCGAGACGAACGACGGGCGCTTCATCGAATGCGCCCCTGGTAGAGACAAAGTAGCAATGCAGACACCAGTCAGTCTACTGCGACGCTGCAATTGCAGCCACCGACAAAATGAACAAGGATGCACATTTAAAAGAAGTACGGAAAACTTGACGCAGCAATAATAGGAAGCAGCATGCGATCGGATGTGAGTAGCTCCATCTCGATGTAGAAGGTGGTCAACTAACAATATAATGTATAGCTGGTGTATGTAGAGAGCTTTGTGACCAATTTATCGCTGCCCGCAATGGCAAATCTCCATGGTCGACACTGGCATAGGTCCGCACAGTCCGCAAAATCGAACATCATGATGTCGTCGCCTCTGGGATGTGGGTGGACGAATTTCGAGATAAGGGTCCCCGGGAGTGGACAAAATAGGCTTCAAAAACCCTAGAGGAGGCTACGGAGTTGTATATGGTTCAGGTAATAGCCGAATCTTCATTTTAGAAGCAGCAACTAATTTATGTAGGTTTTCAACATGTCTGCTACTATGGCAAGGCAAGGAGGTTGGGTACAGCTAGAACAGTCCGACATGCGCCTTGCCTTGAATAAGGCCAAAATGGCCAAAGAAGAGTTTTTGCGCGCCACAATAGAGGAAACGCAACAACTAATCAAGAAATCGCGTGCCGAAGTCCGAGAAGAGAAGACGCGACGAGTTGAGTTTCCTTCGCATAAAAAAGTGAAGGCTGCGATAGACAGACACCCGGCAATGGTTTATAAAAATTTTACGGATGGCTGACTTGCATGCCAAAATGGCACAGCTAAGGATCCGCAGAAATGCTGGAGGCACAAAGGAACTGGCACACCTTCACCAGAACCACCAGCACTTCTGCCCGGAACCCCACCTCTGCCTGGAACCCCACCTTTGCCCGGAACCCCACCTCTGCCCGGAACCCCAACTCCAGGTGGAACCCCAACTCCGCCTGGACCCCCACCTCCGCCCGGAACCCCACCTGCACCACCTGTTGACAATGAGGAAACAGAAAGTTATGAAATAGAAGGTATGCCATCCAGGTGTGTCTATATACATTCTCCTCTACCCAATACTCAATTTTTCAATTATAATGCATATGCCAAGGATAGCAAGCACGATAAAGATTTTATTCCAGATTTGCTGAGTACACTATTTGCTGCATGGCAATGCCACTGACATTAATTTTGAAGAAAAGAGCAGCCCGTTGAGCAAATCTGACAGTGAAGACAAGCATTGATTGAAAGGAATCGGATTTTTGAGTATTATCATTATCTACAATTAGCGGACACTTTAAAGTATATTTTAAACGATATATTTATATGCACAAGCAAAGAACAATGTAGTGATAAAGGAAAACGTACATGAAGAGGATGGAACAACTGCCAAAACACAGTTATTGATGTTCGATACGCAAGCTAATGGTTGCATAATGCGGATACATCTGTGGTAAAATAAGTATCAATGGAACGTAACAATTTTTTGTCCTGTAAGTCAGGTTATTAAAATGTGAATTAGTTGTTGTTATCTATAATCATTGTATTGGCCGCCTTTATAGGCAAAAGAGAATGCTACACTCTCCCTGCCCCATCTTGACAATGAGCGTCAACAGAGCAACAATGATTTTTGGTCTTGCATCTTGGGTAATCTAGGTGGCAAATGATTGCAGACATCTATAAACAAGGTTTTGGCAGCCTTTATAGGGTGATAAGCAAGAGATGTTCCCACGACAGCCTCCTGGACAATCAGAACGGGATTGGTTTTCAAAGCTGCAACTCAGTGAACGTGAACGTTTTAGCCTATAAAACTGGTCAAAACTCCATATATCGACATCAGCTGCCATCTCGCACTTTGATTAACCATCATGCAAGGGCAAGAATTATTGCCACTCTGTTGACGCTCATTTTCAAGATCGGGCAGGGAGCGTCTCCCTTTCTCTTTAGCCTATATGTTACTCCTTTGGTGTTACAGGTATACTTCCGGGATCATTCAGGATCACTTGATAATCCAAATATGGATTCTCAATCTGAAATCATGAATTATCATTCAGATTTCCTAATTGGATCAACCTTCCGGATTAGTTCACCTATTGGTAATATCTCTTTTACCCTACCTTTGTATCAATAAGATCAACGACAGTGATCAAGCTGAGCGCAGATAAGATATGCTTTATCTGTAACTTGGTATTGGTCGTAGGATCTCTATTGTCAATGGTCATTCCTTATCGGCAGGAAATCTTATTCCTAGTTGCCGAACAAATGACATTTCTCTCATGTCCAATGGTTCATTCCTTATGAGATGAGATGTCGTCAATATCAGAACAGTATCGCATCTCAAGATATGCGGAGTCGTATAGGAGATAAGTCGATAACCAATAATCGATATATCGGAGCCCAGTCAACCGAATGGACTTCTACATATCAACCCCTAGTTCAACCACACTTTCTTGGTCTGGGCATTTGGGACCTTAGATTCATATGTCCTGAGTGGTGCGGGATACTCTCTGTTAAATGTATGGCAAATCAACTCAGTTCCAGAATACGGTATATTTGGCTCCAATAAAGCGTAGTCAAATTAAGGGTTCTGTCGTTTGCTGCAATTATTAAACCGTTACGTACCCGGTGGGTATACGAGAGGGCACTCTCACTGGCTCTTGGTGACATCAACCTATTTGTTGATAATTGGCTTCAGATAAGCTCATATCTGTACGAGGTATCGCCAATAGCAATAGTGTCGCAATATGAGCTCATTACCTTGATGACGTAGTTAATACTCATGGGACTCAGAACTCAACCATCAATGGTAGAAGGCAAAGATGATGAGGGAGTTACGTATGTGAACTCCAAAACAGGCTTTGGCAGTCTTAGGATTGTTAAGGGTGTGGATCGTCTGATATATATCAGCGATACCGACATGGAGGAAGAACATTGATGACATTCTATCAAACAATCTACATTCAGATTTATCTACGGATACCTATTGACGTTCTCGACCTGGAGGTTAAGCCTTAACTTTATTGGCATGTATTATTTATTAGTTCTGTATCGAAGTCAACGAGGATACTTCTCTATTGAAGTGCAGAGTTGTACGTTCATCTTCAGTTCTATATCACGGATAAATCTATCACTCTTTATACTTGGTTATTCTTAGTACCTTTGTTAAAGCAAGTCGTCGATCAGGAAGAGAGCAAGGCAATACTTTGGACTCCGAAGGAAGTCTGAGGATCAGCCCATTAGTGTGGTGATTCAGAGGATACTTCTGCTAGGATACTCTTGAGTCGGCACTACTCCTTCTGCTGAGGTGAAGCTACTTTGCTGTGTCTTATAGACAAGTCGATACTTGGAGTCGTTGCAATTTTGGATAGTCAGTCCTTGAGCATAAGTGCCGGTTGTTGGGACGATACTCTTGCATCCGTTAGAAGTCTGAGAGTCATCATGATCATGTGGTGGTTCAGAGGATACTGCTTTCAGGCTCTCCTGGAGTCGTATACATCAGCATACTGATATCTTTAAGACGATACTATTTAGTCAATACTATCTATTGAGAACAGAGAACCGAACGTTTACCTTGTGTTCTTGGGTGTTCATACTTAAACGCATCCTGAGTGAAGCCTTATTCATCTTCTTCTTTATCAGTCCGGAACTCATTAGGGGCTTTTATTGATTAGGACTTAGGGTGAATCTCCTGGTGTTGCACTATAAAGGCGGCCAATACTATGCTTATGTATAACAAAGACCAAATCACTCTTCAATTACCTGACTTACAAGACTAAAAATTGTTGACGCTCCATTGACACTCATTTTCAGAATGGGGCAGGGAGCATGTCACTTTCTCTTTTGCTTTGTCATGCGGCCAATACCTCATTTATGATTGTCTGCATCCAATTGCCACCTAGATTGCCCATGATGCAAGACCAAAAATTATTGACGCGCCGTTGACTATCATGTTCAGGATGGGGCAGGGAGAGTATTTCTTTTGATTTTGGTTATAAAGGCGGCCGATAAATGCGAAAAGGACAATGGCATATGAAAGTTAATATTTTGCGATTAGCAGTAGGATATCTAAATGCGACCATAAATCGAAAAACCTGAAACGCAGAAGCAGAGATTGGCACTGATTGGTCTAGCCACACCCGGCAAAACCTGCAGGTTGACGGGTACGGGTCCGGGTTTGGCCCACCCAGACCCAGCGGGTCGGGTTTTTGGATGGTTCTTGTTACGCCTTTGGTGTTACAGGTTGATTTCTGGGATCATACTGGATCACTCGATAATCCTAATATGGATATTCGATCTAGAATCACAAATCATCACTCGCATTTCCGTTTTGGATCTACCTTCCAGATTAGTTCACCAATTAGTCATATCTCCATTACCTGACCTTGACATGAATAGATCAACCACAGCGATCTGGCCGACCGCAAATAGGATGTGTATTATCTTTGGATCGGTAGTGGTCTTGGGAGCTTTATTGTTCATGGTCATTCCTGATCGGCAGGAAGCCTTATTTCCAGTCGCTGACCAAACGACTATTCACTCACGCTCCAATGGTCCATTCCTGGGGAGATGAGGTGTCGTCAGCATCAGAGCATTATGATATCTTGAGATATGCAGAGTCATATACGAGATACGTTGATAACCATTAATCGCTATATCGGAGCCCAGTCGACCGAATGGACTTATACGAATCAACCCTCAGTTTGAACACACTTTCTTGGTCTGGGCAAACAGGACCTTGGATTCATATGTCCGGAGTGGTGCGGGATACTCTCTGCTCGATATATCGCAAAACAGCTCAGTTGCAGAATATTGTATATTTAGCTCCAATAAAGTGTAGTCAAATTAAGGGTTCAGTCGTTTGCCACAATCATTAAACCGATACATACCTAGTGGGTATATGAGAGGGCACTCTCATTGGCTCTTGGTGACACAAACCTATTTGTTGATAATTGGCTTCGGATAAGCTCGTATCTGTATCAGGTATCGCCAATTGCAATTGTGTCGCAATACAAGCAGATTACCTTGATGACGTAGTTAACACTCCTGAGAGTTAGAACTCGATTATCTATGGTGAAAGGAAGAGATGATACGGCAGTCACGTATGTGAACTCCGAAGCAGGCTTGGGCAGTCTTAGGATTGTCAAGGGGGTGGATAGTCTGATATATATCAGCAATACCGACATGGAGGAAGGACATTGATAACCAACTATCGAACATACAATCTACATTAAGATTCATCTACAGATACCTATTGACCTTCTCGACCTGGAGGTTAAGCCTCAACTTTATGCCAGTGTAAAATCTATTCGTTCTGTATCGAAGTCAACGAGGATACTTCTCTATTGAAGTCCAGAGTTGTACGTTTATCTTCAGTTCTATATTACGGATAAATATATCACTCTTTATACTTGGTTATTCTTAGTACCTTCAGTAAAGCAAGTCGTTGATTGGGAAGAGAGCAAGACAATACTTTGGAGTCCGAAGAAACATCAGCAAAGAATATATCGGTCCTGGCAGAATGGCTGCGTCGGAGTGGACGTGCTCGGTCAGAGCCATCAGAGACACCCCAGTGGCGGATTACACCGCGCCCGGCATCAATACCAGCCGTCGCGTTGCATATTGCCCACTGATCGTGGTTTCCCCATTTCTTCTCGCTCTGTCGGTCTCCTATTTGAAACAAACACTCTGGCATTGTGGCCAACTGTGACCATACGTTGGAATGGGTTCATTGGGTACACGCTTGCATCGGGATTGCAATGCGATGGGTGACGCAGCGAGAATGTCTCCTCACGGTCCTTCTACATTGAGCTCGAGGAGCGTAGGACGGTGAGAAGATATGATACTGCCCGGCCATGAGGATCCACACAATTGCGTGGATCCATGAAATCTCGGACAGAGCAAGAGAGACCAAATGTTGGGAAAGATAGAGAGTGAATTTTCATTGTATGATGAGAGGAGATGGAAATGAGATGATGTCTATCTACTCCAGGGTCTGCCGAATATATACTGCCCGTCACTCTGACAACCTCCATTACCCCAGTATCTCTGTACAACCGCCGTCGCACCCTGAAGATGTACGTGATCTAGTGTGTTTGTGATGCACTTGGAGACAGAGATCGAATGAACTCAGAGATGCACTTGGAGGCAGGGATTGAGTGAATTTGGAGCTGCACTTGGAGGCCATGATTGTTCAAACTTGCAGGCCGTGATCGAGCGAGTCTGGAGATCCACTTGGAGGCCGTGATCGAGCGAGATTGGAGATGCACTTGGAGGCGGAGATCAAGTGAACTCAGAAGATGCACTTCGAGGCCGGGATTGAGCGAGCTTGGACATGCACTCGGAGGGCGAGATCGAGTGAACTCAGAAGATTTACTTGGAGGCAATGATCGATTGAGTTTGGAGATGCACTTGCAGGCTATGATCGAGCGAGATTGAAAGAGTACTTCGACACGGTCGATTTGGAGGGAGGCGCCACGGCAGCTGAGACTCTAAACAATGGTTAACTTGTAATTGTGGGAATGTAGAGAGTTGAGTACAACATCCGCCGAGAGATGAGAAACTGGCTGGGAGTGGGAGACTGTCAATCATGGGATGATGCTGTACTTGGTGTATGCTGTACTCTGTGTCAACTCATGATTATGGCATGGAGAGATAAAGAGGGATGACTTAACTTCATGTTCTTAGGTGATGGTAGAGTTGAGCACAAGAAAGAGAGAGATCAGAGGAGGTGGGGGAAATCATTATGAGAAACTGGGATATAGAGAATTTCGTGTGCGAGTCAATTGACCATCCCCCATACGGCAGGTATGAGTCCCGATCCAGCGCGAACTAACACCGATATGAGGTCTTCCCCACCCAATCAGGCAAGTCGTACCCCTGATTTCTCATATCTGCTCGTATCCTCCATATCATTCTCATCTTCATCCCCCATCTCTCTCTTTCTCGTCCACCACTCAACCATCATCGCAGAACACAAAGTTAAGTCATCCCTCTCTATCTCTCCATCACATGATCATGAGTTGACACCGAGTACAGCACACACCGAGTACAGCATCAAAGTGTGTTTGTCTTCTCTACATTCTCATGATTACGAGTTGACCGCTGAATTTAGCTTCAGCTTGCAGCATACCTCCGCACACAATCGACCGCGATCAGCCAGCTCTCCATGACAGTTCAGAGGAAAAGTCACATTGTCACGTTCCCACGGTTGCATGTTAACTAACTGATGAATAGAGTCTCATCACTGGGTGCACCGTCCATCGACCGCCTCCAAGTACTCATCCAATCTCGCTCGATCATTGCCTCCAAGTGCATCTCCAAAGTTGCTCGATTACGGCCTCCAAGTGCATTGTCTGAGTTCACTCGATGTTGGCCTCCAAGTGCATCTCCAGACTCGCTCGATCACGGCCTCCAAGTGTGTCTCCAGACTCTCTCGATTACAGCCTGGAAGTTTGCACAATCCCAGCCTCCAAGTGCATCTCCAAACTCGCTCAATCATGGCCTCCAAGTGTATCTCCAAACTCACTCCATTACGGCCTCCAAGTTAGCATGATCATGGCCTCCCGGTGCATCACCAAAACTCACTCGATCACGGCCTCCAAGTGCACCTCCAAACTCGCCCGATCACGGCCTCAGAGTATATCTCTGAGTTCACTTGATCGTCATTTTCAGGCGCACCTCAAATTTCTCTCAAGCACCGCCTGCAGCCAGTCCAGATATAGCATGTGTAGATGGGTAGCTATATAGATACATAGATACATAGATGAGAATACAGACTGAATACATGACTGTGATTCGAGATGCTCCCGGACATGTCACGGGCATTCCCAGGTGCTCCCAGGCTTGTCGTCATCACTTCCAGGCTTGTCGCCGGCGCTCCCAGTTACTCTGATGGCCGGCAGGAATGCCCTCCTAGGGTCTGATACTCTCCTGAAATTGACGCATCTAAGTTTACACTCCACATCCTCTCAGACACTCCTGGAGGTTTCCAGTGACTAGAATACATTTTGCTGATACTATGCAATGCGACCTATCGCCTGGGCAACGGGTAGCGTGTAATTCTCCGTCGGAGGGTATGAAGTACCGTCAGAGCTGTCAGAGCCGTCCCGATCACCCGGGAGTTTCTGACGGAAACTACAGTTGTTGCTGATCAAGTCTGAGGATCAGCCCGATAGCATGATGATTCAGAGGATACTTCTGCTAGGATTCTCTTCAATCGGCACTACTCCTTCTGCTGAGGCAAAACTACTTTGCTGTTGCTTATAGACAAGTTGATACTTGGAGTCGTCGTGCTCCTGGACAGTCGGTCCTCGAGTATAAGCGCCGGTTGTTGGGATGATACTTTTGCATTCGTTAGAAGTCCAAGAGTCATTGTCACAGTTTAGGATGTGAGTGATGGATTAATAAGTACATTAGCAACAACTCTAGTTTCTGTCAGAAACACCCGGGTGTTCCGGACGGCTCTGACGGCTCTGATGGGACCTCGTACCCGCTGACAGGGAATTACACGCTACCTGTCGCCCAGGCAACAGCTCGCGTTGCATAGCATCAGCAAAATGTATTTTAGTCACTGGAAGCCTCCAGGAGTGTCTGAGAGGATGTGGAGTGTAAACTTAGATACGTCAATTTCAGGAGTATCAGACCCTAGGAGGGCATTCCTGCCGGCCATCAGAGTAACTGGGAGCACCGGCGATAAGCCTAGAAGTGCCGACAACAAGCCTGGGAACACCTGGGAGCGCCGGCGACATGTCTGGGAGCACCGGCGATAAGCCTAGAAGTGCCGACAACAAGCCTGGGAACACCTGGGAGCGCCGGCGACATGTCTGGGAGCACCTCAAATCACAGTCATGTATTCAGTTTGTATTCTCATCTATGTATCTATGTATCTATATAGCTACCCATCTACACACGCTATATCTGGACTGGCTGCAGGCAGTGCTTGAGAACAATTCAAGGTGCGCCTGGAAATGAAGATTGAGCGAACTCAGAGATATACTCCGAGGCCGTGATCGAGCGAGTTTGGAGATTCCCTTGGAGGTGGTATTCACGTGAATTGGGAGATACACTTGGAGGCCGTGATCGAGTGAACTTAGAGATGCACTCCGGCATCGTGATTGAGCGAGTTTGGAGATGCACTTGGAGGCCTTGCTCGTGCGAACTTGCACGCCGTAATCGAGCGAGTTTGGAGATACACTTGGAGGCCTTGATTGAATGAGTTTGGAGATGCACTTGGAGGCCGTGATCAAGTGAGATTGGACGAGTCCTTGGAGCCGGTCGATGGCTGGCCCACCGGGTAATGAGACTCTATTCATCAGCTAGTTAACACGCAACCCTGGGAATGTGACAAAGTAACTTTACCATTGAGCTCTCATGGAGAGCTGGCTGCATCAGCAAAATGTAATTCGGTCTGGAAGCCACACGCAATCGTCCCAGACACTCCGGGCGACCTCACCAGTGCTTCTAAGTACTTCCAGACGCTCCCAGACCCCCCTGGAGCAAAGCAAAGTGCTCTCAGACTCTGCAAGAGCATTCTCAGGTGCTCCTGAGAGCACCTGCAGTTATGGAGCTGCACCAGGCCACGCCCATTGAGAGAACATTTAGAGATGCACCATTTGGAGGCCGTTGCGTTGAAACGATGGAGCTAGAAGGCAGAGAGCACACCGTCAGCACTCCGCCGCACCTCTCGTGATATCGAAAGGGCATTCATCAGAAAGATCGGTGTTGGTTCAAGGAGAGTAGGAATCGGGTGAGAAGATATGATACTACCCGGTGTTGAGGATCCCACGCAATTGCGTGGATCCATGATATCGCGGACAGAGTGAGTGAGACCAAAAAGTTGGGAAAGATAGTGTATTTTCATTGTATGATAAGATAAGATGGAAATGAGATGATGTCTATCTACTCCGTGGTCTTCCGAATATATACTCCCCGTCACTCTTTGCACCTTCGTTACCGCTGTATCTCCGTACACCCGCCATCACTCCTTAAAGATCAACTTGGAGGCTGTGATCAAGCGTGTTTGGAGATGCACTTGGTGGCGGTAATCAAGCGAGTTTGGAGATGCACTTGGTGGTGGTAATCGAGCAAGTTCGGAGATGCACTTGGAGGCCACGATCGAGCGAGATGGGAGGCCGTAATCGAGCGAGATTAGAGATACACTTGGAGACTATGATCAAGCGAGTTTAGAGATGCACTTGGAAGCCGCGATCGAGCGAGATTGGAAGAGTACTTGGAGGCGGTCAATCTGGAGGCGGTAGTACGGGAGGGAGGCGTGACGGGAACTGAGGCTCTATTCATTGGTTAACTTGTGAATGTGGGAATGTAGAGAATTGAGTACAACATGGTCTGCCGAGAGATGAGAGCGGGATACTGTCAATCTTGGGATGATGCAGTACGCGGTGTATGCAGTACTCGGTGTATGCTGTACTTCGGTGTATGCTGTACTTGGTGTATGCTGTACTCGGTGTTAACTCTTGATCATGGCATGGAGAGATAGAGAGCGATGACTTAACTTCGTGTTCTTAGGTGATGGTAGACTTGAGGACGAGACTGAGAGAGATTAGAGGAGATGGGGGAAATCATCATGAGAAACTGGGACTTGAGAGAATTTCGTGTGCAAGTCAATTTACCATCCCCGATACAGCAGGTACAAGTCCCGATCCGGAGTGTAATTACACCGATACGAGGTCTTCCCAACCCAATCAGGCAAGTCGTACCCCTGATTTCTCATATCCGCTCGTATCCTCCACATTGTTCTCATCTTCATCCCCCAGCTCTCTCTCTCTCATCCACAACTCTAACATCATTACAGAACACAAAGTTTATATCATCCCTCTCTATCTCTCCATGTCATGATCATGAGTTGACACTGAGTACAGCATACACTGAGTACAGCATACACCGAGTCCAGCATACACCGAGTCCAGCATACACCGAAGTACAGCTTACACCGAGTACCCAAGATTGTTTGTCTTCCCTTCATTCTCATGATCACGAGTTGACCCCTGAATGTAGCTTCAGCTTCCGGCATGCCTCCCTACACAATCGACCGCCATCAGCCAGCTCTACATGAGAGCTCAAAGGTAAAGTCACCTTGTCACATTCCCACAGTTGTGAGTTAACTAACTGTTCAATAGAGTCTCAGCACCCAGTGCGCCGTCCATCGACCGTCTCTAAGTACTCGTCCAAACTCGGTCAATCACCGCCTCTAAGTGTATCTCCTAACTCGCTCGATTACGGCCTCCACAAGTGTATCTCCAAACTCCCTGGATCACAATCTCGGACTGCACCTCTAAGTTCACTCGATCACGGCTTCCAAGTGTATCTCCAAATACGCTCAGTTACCGCCTCCAAGTGCATCTCCAAAGTCACTCGATCACGGCCTCAGAGTTTATCTCTGAGTTCACTCGATCGTGATTTTCAGGCGCACCTCGAATTGCTCTCAAGCGCCGCCAGCAGCCAATCCAGATATACCGTGTGTAGATTGGTAGCTATATAGATACATTGATGATACTACAAACTGAATACATGAGTTTTAACAATAGTTGAACAATATGTAGTAGCTATGATTTCCACGTGCACCAGCAGCATTCCCAAAGAAGATGTTTTTCCCAGACTGCTCTACTGTGATTCGAGGTGCTCCCAGACTTGTCGCCGGCGCTCCGAGGCTTATCGTCAGTGCACCCAGACATATTGCCGGCGCTCCCAGATTTGTCGCCGGCGCCCCCACGTGCTCCCAGGCTTGTCGTCGGCGCTCCCACGCTTATCGCCGGCGCACTCAGGTGCTCCCAGGTGCACCCAGAGTTCTCTCCGACGCTCCGATGTGTTCCCAAACCTATCACAATCACTCCCATGGTACTCCTGTAGCAGTCATCAGAGATCCCAGTTACTCTGAAGGCCGGCCGGAATGCCCTCCTAGGGTCTGATACTCTCCTGACATTGACGCATCTAAGTTTACACTCCATATCCTCTCAGACACTCCTGGAGTCTTCCAGTGACTAAAATACATTTTGCTGATGTGATGGCGGTTGATCGTGTAGGGAGGTACGCCGGAAGCTGAAGCTGCATTCAGGGGTCAACTTGTAATCGTGAGAATAAAGAGAAGACAAACAATCTTGGGTGGATGCTGCACTCGGTGAATGCTGTACTCAGTGTCAACTCATGATCATGTCATGGGGAGATAGAGAGGGACGACCTAACTTTGTGTTCTGCGATGATGGTTGAGTGGTGGACGAGGAACAGAGAGATGCGGGATGAAGATGAGAATGATATGGAGGATACGAGCGGATATGGGAAATCAGGGGTACACCTTGCATGATTGGGTTGGGAAGACCTTGTATCGGTTTTAGTTCACACCAGATAGGGACTCATACCTGCCGTATTGGGGATGGTCAATTGACTCACACCCCAAATCCTCTAAGTCCCAGTTTCTCATGATGATTTCCCCCATTTCCTCTAATGTCTCTCTTCCTTGTGCTCAACTCTACCATCACCGAAGAACATGAAGTTAAGTCATCCCTCTCTATCCCTCCATGCCATAATCATGAGGTAACACAGAGTACAGCATACACCAAGTACAGCATCATCCCAAGATCGACAGTCTCCCACTGCCAGCCAGTTTCTCATCTCTTGGCGGATGTTGTACTCAACTCTCTACATTCCCACAATTACATGTTAACCAATGGAATAGAGTCTCAGCTGCCATCGCGCCTCCCTCCAGATGGACCGCCTCCAAGTACTCCTCCAATCTCGCTCAATCATAGCCTGCAAGTGCATCTCCAAACTCGCTCGATCACGGCCTCCAAGAGTATCTCCAGACTCACTCGATTACAGCCTGCATGTTCGCACGATCTTGACCTCCAAGTGCATCTTCACATTCGCTCAATCACGGCCTCCAAGTGTATCTCCAGACTCGCTCGATCTCTGCCTGCAAGTTTGCACGATCATGGCCTCCTAATGCATCTCCAAACTCGCTTGATCCCGGCCTCCAAGTGTATCTCCAAACTGGCTTGATTACGGTCTTCAAGTTCGCACGAGCATGGCCTCTAAGTGCATCTCAAAACTCTCTCAATCACGATCTCGGAGTGTATCTCCAAACTCGCTCAATTACGGCCTGCAAGTCAGCATGGGCCGGGCCTCCAAGTTATTCTCCAAACTCACTCGACCACGATGTTGGAGTGCATTTCTCAGGTCATTCGATCTCCGTCTCCAAATGCATCTCAAACACGCTCAATCCAGTACATCTTCAAGGAGCGATGGCGGTTGTCCGGAGATACAGGGGTAATGGAGGTGGACAGAGTGACAGGGAGTAAATATTCGGCAGACCCCGGTGTAGATAGACATCATCTCGTTTCCATCTCCTCTTATCATACACAGAAAATTCACCCTCTATCTTTCCCAACTTTTGGTCTCACACGCTCTGTCCGAGATTTCATGGATCCACGCAATTGTGTCGATTCTCACAGCCGGGTAGTATAATATCTTCTCACCTTCCTACACTCCTTGAGCTTAATGTAGAAGGAATGCGAGGAGAGAATTGTGCAGCGTCACACATTGCATTGCAATCCCGATGCAAGCATGCAGCCAATGAACCCATTCCGACGTATGGTTAAAGTCAGCCACAACGCCAGAGTGTTTGTTTAAAATAGGAGACCAACGGAGTGAGAAGAAATGGCAATACGGCCATCGGAGGGCGATATGTGACGCGATGCGTGGTCTTCACGCCGGGTGCGGAGTACTCGCCCACCGTGGTGTCTCTGACAGCTTTGACGGAGCGCGTCCACTCTGACAGAGCCATACCGCCCAGACGGAAATGTTTTTTGCTGATGTACATCCGAATGGTATTAGTGATGCGGAAGGAATTGGTGTTACGGAAGGATTGAGACCTCGTAAGACGCGGGAGTGATGTGAGGGTGTTGAGGGATGGTGACGGTTTGATTTGTTATGATAAGGAAGTCGTGTGAGGTGTTGCGATGTTGGATGATGTAGCGTGGTTGTATTGATAAGAGTTGTGTTGGTGGTGTGTAAAATCATAGCTGGATATTCGGATGGTACATTGGAGCATGAGGGATGATTCAAGGGTGGCAGATGAAGTGTATATAAAGAGAGGTTGTTGGTGTTGGAGGATTTCCTTTTCTTCTCTCTTTACTCGTTCTCTTGTATAGCAAAGCAAGTACAACTTTGAACCAGCTCCGATTCCTGTCTTGTCCTGACTCTCTTGATACAAACTTCGAGCCTCCCCCCTGATTATGATATCACAATCAAGTTACCAATATCACCTACGTCCGACCCCGCCCGTTACACTAGAACGAGTTCTTCACAATGTACCTGGTATTGAATGTAATGTCAACACTGTTTGACCCCTTGTCTTGATCTTGCTTGGTATTACTGTGAAATTACGGACAGTTATATCTCGATTTGCTACTTGTGTAGCTATGACCTTGTGAATTTGGATGTGCCTGCACCCTTCGAACGGCTGTAAGTACTGTAACGAACCTTGCTCTATTGCCTGCTGGGTATATCTCGGACCAAATCATCGGTGGTTTCATGTTTGTGATGATTGCGGTGACCAGCTTCCATGACTCACCAGATTTGATATCCATCAGTACCCACATCAATCCCCATACTCCAATGTCAAAGTACGACAGTAACAGTACTTCCCAAACATATTGGTTTGACCATGCCGGAATTTGTTGTTCCTTGTCCGAACTTGAACCTCTGAACGCTTTTGAGACTATTGAAGGATTGCTGAATACTGAGGTAGACAACCTCATTTTACCTGCTTATTTTTGGAAACAGTCAGACGTTCCCTCCCCTTGGAATGTTTATTGGACAGAAGCCGCCGTATACGAAGGAGGCTCGGAACTGGGCGATCCTGTGTTTGGAAACAGTTAGACGAAGTACTGGGGAGCCCATGCTTGGTTTGACTGCGATCTGGAATTACCCTGTGAGTGTGAAGGACATAACTGTTTAGGAACACACTCGACGGAAGGACACACACCACCAGCAGCAGTATGAGCAAAGCCAGCGCCGGTGCCCCTGATTGTTATCGAACCCCCAACTCCGACTCCCTCCGAAATTGACGCATATAATTAACACTGCTAGATGTGCTGGATTCGTTGTGATTTCAGGATCAGAACAGCATAATCGGGTGGCTCTGGTGTCCGTGGATGGCCAGGACATCATAGGAGGAATCGTCAACAGGAACCTGCTGGAGATCGACTTTGGGGAGGGACAGACACTGCTCGAGGAAGCGCAGGAGGTGCTGAGGAGAGTAGCATGGTATACCGAGCCCGTGGCCATGGTACAGAGGGTGTGCAATCACCCGGCACAAGTAATTGCATTACAGAAGCAGATCACAGACCTGCAAACACAACAGTTCCTGCCTCCAGAGTGCGATCACTCGACGTTCGAACAACAGCTAAAGACGTTGAGGCAGCAACTGGAAGAAGCCAGGAGAGTCCCGAGGAAGGTGGGAACGGACTAGGATCTACCACAGGAGCTGGATGACATGACATGGGATGCCAGACAGTCGGGAGAGAAAGTCCAAGCTTTGAGGACGCAGTTAGCGAATACGCTATCCATAGCGGCTCAGGGAGCCCCGACTCCCCCCCAGCAACCGGAAGATCGAGGACCGAAGTTTCCCAACTCCCCGGACTTTTCGTGATCGGATCTCGCTCAGTGGAGAGGCTGGATTGCCCAACTCCGGATGGTCATACGACACAAACCCGCCAGCTTTCCGGATGAGCAGTCAAAGATGCGGCACGCATTCAACCTCCTGAGGGGAATATCCTTAGGCCAGATTTTGCCAAACGTCCGGGAGGATGGAGAGATATGGCTGGAAGACCTACCAGCTATTGTACAACCCTTGGAAGCAGCTTTTGGGGACCCCGACCGAGTAGCCACCGCTGAACAGAAAATGCGGGAGATTAAACAAATGAACCGCAAGTTCTCCCAGTATTATGCTGAGTTCCAGGTTATCACTGCAGATCTGGATTGGAATCCATTGGCCATATGGAATGCTTTACGAAAGGGGTTGTCTGAAGAAATGCATAACTCCTTTACGTATAGCGATATGCCGGAGGAGCTCCCCGCATTTGCGACGGTTTGTCAGAAGCGGGATAATCAGATTCGGCAACAATGTGCGGAACAGGCAGTGCAGAATAAGGGTGGAGGGATAGGGTTTGCCTCTTCCCCCAGACCTCCGGCCCCTTGTAAGGACCCCGCAGGAGCCCCTGCTGGAACGGTGGCTAGATACACTGGACCTGCACCAATGGATCTCAGTGCAGGGAGAAGGAGGATTTCCGCAGAAGAAAGGGCAAAGAGGTTTACTGATGGAAGGTGTTTGTATTGTGGTGGGTTGAACCACAGGGCTGCGGAATGTGCGGCAAGAAAAAAGGCTCAGACATTCAAGGCGGCTGGAGGGGCGGTAAAGGAAGTAGGGACCGGGACAGATCCCGAGGAATCGGGAAAAGAGCAAGTCAATTAAAGGAGGATGGCCCTTTAGTTGACGGAAAAAGTTTTGTTTCAAATGCTTTACAATGTTTTGGAATTTCGCGTCTTTCAGTCAGCAAGGTGGAGGTATTAGAAGGATCAATGGAAGGAAAACATTTAGTTATAACCTGCACATTGACTGTGCATAACAAAGAAATACCCACACATGCGCTGATCGACTGCGGAGCTACAGGCATAGCATTCATGGAGCAAGATTTTGCTCACCATCATCAAATACCACTTCAAGAGTTGAAGGAGAAACGACAGGTCGAAGTAATCGATGGGTGACCTATAGAATCAGGAGATATTACGCATATTGCTTAGATTGGAATGAGCATTCAAGATCATAAAGAACAGTTACCTATGTTCATTACGAATTTAGGGCATTACCCAATTGTTGTCGGAATCCCCTGGTTATGACTACATGATGTTGCAGTATGGTTTGCATCGAATAGTGTTACTTTTGGGTCCCAATATTGTACGACACATTGCCATGATACATCCGTTAGGGTACGAGGAGTAACAGAGGAACCTCCGGAATCAATTCATTCGCAGAGGGAAGGAATATTCAAACCACAAATATGCCCACAACAACCGTTCCGAGGAAACATTGTCGTGCTTGATGGATCTTCGTCCTTTTGAACAGTTATGAACGGGAAACTTAAGGTGTTCAGGGCATCACTTTATGATATTAATAAAGGCATTGAAGCAAAGGATCTTAAAGAACGACCCCTGGAAGAGGTTATTCCAAAACAGTATCATGAGTTTCTTCCTTTGTTTAATAAAGTTTTAGCTATTCACCTTCCACCACATCAACCAGGTATCGACCATGAAGTACGCCTGAAGGCAGGGGAGACACCATCGTGGGGCCCCTTTTATTCAATGTCAAGGGCCGAGTTAGTAGCTCTTAAGAAATGGTTAGAAGAAAATATGTCAAAAGGATTTATCCGTCAGTCATCATCACCTTTTACAGCACCGGTCCTCTTTGCAAAGAAGCCGGATGGAGGGCTTCGGTTTTGTATTGATTACTGACATCTCAATAGCAAGACCATTCAGAATTGGTAGCCCCTTCCCTTGATAAGGGAAACTGTGAATTGACTTCGAAAAGCTAGAATTTATATGAAACTCGATGTTCGTGGGGCTTATAATCTGTTATGGGTTAAGAAGGGAGATGAGCATAAGTTAGCTTTCCGGACAAGATACGGATGATTTGAACCACTGGTCATGCAATTCGGAACAACCAATGCGCCTGCAGATTTCCAGGGATATATCAATGATACGATAAGGGAGGCTTTGGATGATTTTCCATCAGCGTATTTGGATGATATATTGATATATAGCGATTCGGAGGAAGAGCATGTGGAACATGTGAAGTGGGTTATGAGACGCATTTTGGAGGCCGGCCTATATTTGAAGCCGGAAAGGTGTGAGTTTCATATGGAGACCGTACGAGATTTGGGTTCGATTATATCAACAAAAGGAATATTGATGGATGAGGATAAGGTTGAGACTGTCCGGAATTGGAGTCGAGAAAAGAAGACAAAGAATGGCAGGTTGAATAATCTTTTCGAAGTTCAGGAGTTTCTTGGGTTCTCCAATTATTACCGACGATTTATCCCCAAGTATTCTGAGAAAGCGGAGCCACTGACAAGACTAAGAAAGATGAACCATTTGTATGGGAAGCAGAACAACAGTTGGCTTTCGAAATGATGGTGTCTGCTTTTACAACAGCTCCAGTACTTCAACATTTTGATCATGATAGAGAGGTGGTTATCAAAACAGATGCCTCTGATTATGGATCTGCAGGAGTTTTATCTCAGTACGATGATGATGGGGTGCTACATCCCATAGCTTCTTTCTCGAAGAAACACCCACTGGCCAAGTGTAATTATGATATATATGATAAGGAGCTTATGGCTATTTTTAAGGCGTTGGAGGAATGGAGACCACAGTGTGAAGGGGCTGCATACCCCCTCAAATTAATAACTGATCATACGAATCATGAGTATTTTATGACAAAAAAGCTTCTGAATCGACGACAGGCCCAGTGGTCAGAATTTTTAACCAGATTCGATTGTGAGATAGTTTATAGACCAGGCAGATCAAATGGGAAGGCAGATGCTTTAACAAGGAGGCCGGGAGACCTCCCTGAAGGGGGGGATGAAAGATTAAACAATATGGAACAGGTGGTTCTAAAGCCGCAGAATGTACCAGAACAATTGCATTTGTTGGAGGACAGCCCGCCCACCCAGGGCCATCCCTCTATTCCCGATCTTATCATAAAAGCATATGAAACTGACCCGCAACCAGGGAGAATACTGGAAGCAATTCGGACAAAGTGTGGGATACAGGAGATTACTATTGCGGACTGCATACAGAATGGGGGCCGAATAAGGTATGGAGGGAATCCATATGTACCAGACAGCGATGAGTTGCACCTACGCATTATACAGGAACATCATGATACGGCATTGGCAGGACATCCAGGACGAGCAAAGATGTTTGATCTGCTCGATCAAAAATATAACTCGAAGGAAATGCGCACGGTCGTTGATTGGTTTGTTCGGAATTGCCATGATTGCCAGCGGTCCCAGAGTTCAAGACATTTGACCTTTGGGGTACTTTGGCCTCTGCCGGTACCGGATGAACCATGGGAAGACATTTCGATGGATTGTGTTGTGGGATTACCTGAGTGTGAAGGGTTTGATGCAATATTGGTAGTGGTGGATCGGCTTTCGAAGATGCGACATTTCATCCCTTGCCATCCAACGATCGATGCTTTAGGGTTAGTGGAGCTGTTTCTGCGGGAAGTGGTACGTATTCATGGACTTCCATTAACCATTATTTCAGATCGGGGCCCGCAGTTTGCATCAGCCTTTTGGCAACAGATGTGTAGTTAGTTGGGGATTGACCGGAGGTTGTCAACAGCTTTTCATCCACAGACGGATGGACAGACGGAATGGGTGAATGCCAGTATGGAACAGTATCTTCGGGTGTTCGTTAATCACCACCAGAATGATCGGGTTAAGTGGCTTCCATTGGCGGAGTTTGCTGCAAATAATAGGACGTCTGAAACAACGAAATGTATTCCGTTCTATGCAGTACAGGGTGTGGGTCCCCGGATGTAATTGACGGGAGAACCAACAAAGGAGCGAGATCAATGACGTGTGAGTGCCGATAATGTCCAGGCAACAATGCAACAAATCCATGAACACCTCCGAGTGGAGATGAGAGGGAGCCAAGCAGTACAAGAAGAAGGCGAGAATTGTGGACGAATTCCTGCACCGAATATTCAGGAGGGTTACCAAGTATGGCTAGATGCCCGACATATACAAACTACGAAGCCGACACGGACGTTGGATTGGAAACGGTTGGGTCCCTTTATGGTTGTTCATCGAATATCCCCGGATGCATATATACTCGAGCTGCCTGAGTCTATACGGATTCATCGAGTACAACCTGTTTCCCTGTTGGATCCCATGGTGAATGACCCCCTCGAAGGACAACGGGTCAAACCACCACCCCTGGTGGAAGTTGATGGTGAGGAATAGTATCAGGTTTCAAGTGTTGAGGATAGTCGGGTTTACCGGAATCAGTTACAGTATCTTATACGATGGACCGGGTATGATTCTTTGACATGGGAACCAGCAAAGTTTGTTGATGGGCTGCAAGCAGTGGATGAATTCCATCAACGTTACCCTATGAAGCCAGGGCTGTTGGAGGACATTCTCAGAGGACCTCGAACCTACTGCGGGGGAATACTGTCACAGTTTATGATGCGAGTGATGGGTTAATAATTACATTGGAATGGTATTAGGGATGCGGAAGGAATTGGTGTTACAGAAGGATGGAGACATCGTAAGACGCGGGAGTAATGTGAGGGTGTCGCACGATGGTGGAGGTATAATTTGTTATGATAAGGATGTCATCTGAGGTGTTGCGACGTCCGATGATGTGGCGTGGTTGTATTGATAAGAGTTGTGTTGGTGGTGTGTAAGATCATAGCTGGATATTCGGATGGTACATCGGAGCATGAGGGATGATTCAAGGGTGGCAGATGAAGTGTATATAAAGAGAGGTTGTTGGTGTTGGAGGATTTCCTTTTCTTCTCTCTTTACTCGTTCTCTTGAATAGCAAAGCAAGTAGGACTTTGAACCAGCTCCGATTCCTGTCTTGTCCTGACTCTCTCGATACGAACTTCGAGCCTCTGCCCTGATTACGATATCACATTCAAGTTACCAATATCAC
>Ga0307512_10002322_pt1 | contig 24525 bp, 17 predicted proteins | sample 14_EM_MG_FD_200267 | JGI IMG/M metagenome (GOLD analysis project Ga0307512, IMG submission 200267) | Populus trichocarpa ectomycorrhiza microbial communities from riparian zone in the Pacific Northwest, United States - 14_EM | ecosystem: Host-associated > Plants > Roots > Unclassified | place... | reverse complement strand
CCGGGGCGAGCCCTACTCCTCAGCATGGGGGCAGGCGAGGCCGATGGGGGCCGTAAGCCACCGGCCTCATGCCCGAGCCTTAGGCCAAATGCCACAAAAGCCACCGGGCCAAATCCCGTGCCAACAATGTACGGAGTGTGTATCTCAACACTCACGTTTTGCGGGGTTTTTATGGCAGCCACTTGACGGAACTTCACTGATACTGCTCTGATAGGCCTCTCTGGACCTCACAAACTGGTGTATCCACAGCCATGTCATAGGCTTCGATATCTGGTGTAAAACATTGAATAGAGTGTTGCTGGGTAGAGTACCGGTCGATGTCCCTGCTGAGTGGTAATGAGAGCTTGAAACGACCAGATACACTTGGAAAAGCAAGCAGACAGAGACAACAGGTATGGAGTGAAGCCAAAGTAAAACCACGCTCCCCCCCAAAGAGGGGAAAGCTTGGCAAAGCCAGGCGTTGAGTGTGGTTGTCGAAGGTGTGTGTTCGTGTGCAGTGTTTAATTTCAGGCTTATTACCACACGTGATAATTATCTTACCAGAAATAATCAGAGTCGTACTTTATATCTAGTTGAGTACGGTAAGTGCTTTGCTCGGTGCGCACATCTTTGATTTATAGTCATTTTGTATGCATACGCTAACCAGAACTGTTAAGCATTTCTTGTCATGAAATTGTGGGTAAGATTGTGGCCGATGATGCTTGGTGAGTGATCACACAGCGTTGCGGTTGAAGGTGGGACGAGCGAGAAGGGGACATTTATGGGAAGAGGTTGGGAATGAGGCTGAAAGGAAGGTTGAAGAAAGTTAAGAATGATTGGAAGGAAGTGACTGTTGAGATTCTAAATCCACTGTTACTTGCACAGCTTCGTTGTATGTGCGTTTGATTTTAGCCCATTGTTCGTCCCCCGTTCGGCCCTAGTTCAACGTTGCTAAAGGGCTGTGTTGACACCAGTAGAGCAGTTGTAACCGCTCTCGGTGGGGTTACAACTTACACTCAGCACTTAATCATGAAGCTATGATTGAATTATGGAGTAATGATTCGACTGACTATTAGGTTCATCAGTTATTTGGTTCATAGTTTGAAATTCCTAGCGCTATAGTCTTAGATATTTAGATATATGTCCCAAAATAGTAGACCGGGATAGGGATGGCCGTCGAACAGATGAGTCGGACGATTTCCATCCCTGATAATACTGTTATCTACTCCCTTTCTTTCATATCCAGTATCCGTAATTGATATGCAGGTTCCTAAGATTCAAGCTAACAACTTGCGTCCAACTCCTACAGAAGTTACAGCAACAAACTTGAGTGCCTCCGCCAAGGTGCGACCAGCAGGCCATGAATCCTTTAGTCTGAAGTATTTGCTACCTTTCTGCTCTCACTCAACCAGCACCTCTACAATACTACGAGAAGTCACAAAGGTCATACCAGTCGCCGCTTAGTTCATAGTACTACGCGAGATCCGTGGCTCCACGCATTGGGTGTCATAAAATTTACCCTTACCCTATAAAACAAAATGGGAATTGTTCCACGCGAGATGCCAGAGTGGAGAAAGGTAGTACGGAGTGGGGGTATTTGAAAACTCCAACGTTCTGCCGGCGTCAGGCCCCGTATCAGGGAAGTTTCACACTACCTTGGCGAACCACTATAGTACCTGACAGCTTTCAACAAGCTGTAGAATGTATCACTCTATGAACATGCCAGATTGAAAGATACCGTTAGGTACCTCACGTCTGAGCTCCACCGGAGTAAAGTCCGCTGTGGAAAGTTTCACTTCGCCACTCCATCATTAATATTGCGAAGTACGGGACATGGTGTTACACACCACCGCCCGACAGAGCGCTGTACCCCACTAGTGTGAACCACGGGATGTAATCAGGACGGGAATTCCGTGTTTAAAAACTATCCTGTACATGTGCCAAGACGGGATTGTCTCTACCGCTCAAAAACTCAAAAATGGCCATTGAGTAAGAACAGCTGCTCTGATTCAAGATTAAACACAATAGACTGATATAGCGCATCTAGAAGACCATTTGACATCTAATAATCATCCTTATTGGACAAATATTCGTGGAGTTAACATGGGAGAATGATGGGGGATTACTAGGGGGGGAGGATTCTATCCAGGGGAGATAAAGCCCGTCCAGACAAGCCCTTGCCCCGCACCCGATTACGATTTTGTAGTCTGGAAATTGTTGAATTGCAGGACTGGGTGCCGGGAGTCTTTCGAGTGAAGGTACCATAATTTGAGTGATGATCTGTTGGAAAACTCCCGATGCTTCTCAAACTACAAATAGCTTACCAAAAACGTGCGCCAAATTTTTCCTTTTGGAAGAAGTACCGAAATAATTGATTAGTCGCCAGCAAGCGCTAAGAGTGGGTCCAAGACGTACAGTGCAACCGCACTGTTCAGATAAACCCTGCTATTGGGATGACTAGATAGTGGTTAAAGCGATGCTAAGAATAGGCAATGAGAAACTTTTAATGATACGTCATCACGAGCACGTGGCAAGAACACACCTTGTGTCACGAGCCACTATTCCTGTTTCGAAGCAACATTCTTCCTTATCTATTTAGTGCAACCTCCCAATCTGCACGACCATTCAAACGGCACCAAAGCGGTACTTATTCACTTCCTCGCCTGCCTGCGGCCTACGAATTCAAACGTAGAGGAGGGAGAGGGGAAGCGGGAACTGTCATATGTATATACTCTAGAGAGAGTGAATACAATATATTAATATGATTAAATAATAACTCTTAATTGGGCGGCTCACGTCACTATGGCATTTAATTACTTGTACTTTTGCCCATACTCAGATACCCCCGAAACTCGCTATAATCTACTTGAAGCGCCTGCCTGAATCATAACCTCAGGATCGCCGGGGGTATTCTGTATATGATAAATGTGAGCACCGCTGTGGAAAATGTAGGCAAGATGAATAGCAACCTCACTATTCCCTATGTTAAGTCGACCGTGACCTACCCTTATGGCTGCTTACTATAAGGCCTCAGCACGGAGTGTTTCCAGACGGTCAACTTCGACTGTTCCTTCTTAATTGTAACAATATTTTAGTATCAGCATGTTCTTCAGGGTTACTTTACAAAAGCTTCTCCAGAATTGCACGACTGGAGTCTTGAACTTTAGATACTGATTTGTGCAGTGCAGGTCGAGGATAGGACTGGCCTGTAGTGGAAATATCGCGGCAGTAGTAAATGTGCACTGTATCGCACGCTCAGAGAAGTCCAGAAATGATAATCTCTCTAACTAGCTATCTACTGGTCACTCTATAACTCACACTGGATTGGCTGCTCTCATACAGCCCCGGCTGCCGATCTCGGAGCTAAGCAGGTAACTCCAACAGCGATGATACATATTATACGTGAAAGAAGATGCCTATGATAATAACCTTTGTTCAGGGACGTTTATTCAGACAGCGTTTAGCCAACCAGGATTTCGATAGCCCTCAGAATCTCTCCGGCTCCCGATATTGGAGATTCCGAGGTGGAAGGTCAAGGTTAACCGGCGCTAAATGACCTCCCAAGTTGATCGTTCCTAAACACTCTGTGCCTAGTGCCTGTCAGCAGCTGAGTTTGTTGCAAGTGGACCTGACCGAGCTGAGGTTCAGCTCAGTTGATGGCAAGGCACTCGGCCGGTAGGACATAAGGCACCCAACTACCCTGCATATATGTCGCGTCTCTCTCCTCTCTTCACTCTGTACCTAAGTCTATGCGCACGGTTCTCCCCATATCGTAACAGAGTGATGGCTTTATGATCCAGTGACTAGTCATGACCGAGTGAAGGCACCTAGAATCGGCTTAGCCAACTAGCTACTGAGGACTACTTTCATTCGCCGAACCTGGATTGAAATAACTGGAGCACACAATTTAAGGTATCATACTTGCTCTAACTTTGGGTCACCGTCCATCGGCGGTTATTGCCTTAGGGATCCAACAGTTGCTCCCGACTCGACGATAACATCGGGCCCGGAACCAGTGTTCTCAACCGTCCCGTCCGACAGCCGGGGACGGCATGCCGTCCGAGATCTTGCCAGGACGGACGGGACGGCGCCACAACCGTCCGTCCTGTCCGAGCATAAGAATGACGGCTGGACGGCCGACATCCACCGTCCCCGGCCGACATCGGGCGGCTACCGTATATTCTTAGATGTAACCCAATTCGGTCCTGAGAGCGCGCGGTAAGAGATATATAAATGGATACATCCATGCATAGATTGTATATCAATTTTAGAGAGCGAGGAGAGGAGAATGATGAACCAGATATGGTTTGGATGGAGCAGATGCTACAAGATCTTGCTTCACAGTCTGGAAAATTGTAGCTAGTTTATATAAATTGTATGTACCCTGAGAAAAATCCATGGATATCGACAGATGACGGCCGGGGACGGCAAGGCTCCGTCCCCGGCCGTCCTCTCCGTCCGTCACCGTCCTGCCTCAAAAAGACGGCACCGTTTCCGTCCTACCCTCGGACGGACGGCGATTCGCCGTCCCGTCCCGTCCTGACGAATTTCGGACGGACGGGACGGTTGAGAACACTGCCCGGAACGACCGAGAGACTTCGTTGAGGCCTCACTCTGGTAACTGGGATAAGTACATCACAGAATAATATCAAGACTAGAATTTCTGGGGGTGGGTGAAAAGAATGCAGCAGCCGACGATCACTTTCCCGATGAAAATTAATGTATCCCTACATGCTCGGTTTCCTTAGATGTACTGCAATTTCAGCCTTGAGGATTGGTTGGTAAGATCAACATCAGGCTGAGCAGTTTTGGTTGTTTCCGGTTGGGTAATAGAACTGATAAACGTTCAGAATAGGAAGTGCAACAGATCTAAGGAAACCGAGCATGTAGGAGATAAGAATCGGAATGTTGGGGTCGGGGGTGAAGGCCCTGGAGTTGGTGGGACGAAATAGGAAAGGAAAAGGAGAAGGGATTGGAGTAGGTGATGAAAGCAGAACAATTGTAAATTTGCAGCGAATGGGGTTGGAGATAGGTGGGAACGTCAATCTGTTTCTTGGGATGGATGATGGTTACTCGGACAGAGTATAGGTAAATGAGCGGTAGTAGGATCTGCATAAAAATTTGGGTGGCGTACCTGCATCGATCTGACAGCAAACGGTCCTCTAGAAATGTTCAACTAGACAGTCTTGTCTGATGTCGATTCCATCCAGCCAGTCGTCCTTGCGCGGTAGCAATGTTTACGAAATTTTGACGAAATCCATTCAAGACAATGATAAAACTATGCGTTGAAAACTCTCCAAGTCGGATACTCCAGCGACTTGAGCGTCTGGTTGCGAAGCGACGGCATATCCCAAGTCATTGATTTGTCGAAACCTGAACTCAGCGCGCACCAACCCCGGCCCCTTACATTTGGTCCCGCCGCAACTCTGCAGAAAGTGAGTGTGCGAGACCAATAAAACCCGGCCAACCAGAGCACAGCAGCGCCCCATTCGAAACACCACAACGACTCCTCGGAATTCTTATTCGGGCTAATATTAATGCAAACAATTTTATCTCCCCACCCTATCGATAGGGTGGCTGCCTAGTGAGTAAGATCCCGGGAACTTTCTAATAGGCTACCCGGGAGTTCGATCTGTATGAGACATGCTGGTATTCGCGATAGAGAAATGTTGTTATCGCGAGAAACAAACTGGTGTGGGGCAACTCAACTCAGCTTGGGGCAAATCGTAGGGGTAAATCAGGTAAAACCTAATGGCTTATAACTTCATAATATTTGCTTCAGAAAATGTGCCCAAACTATCGTCGGATGTTTTTACATTCGGTATAGTATCTAGTTTCTCTCAACTTTGCGTAACCTATCTGTATCATTGTCTTTTGACATCCGCTAACACCAACTTTGAAAATCCGTCTCAATTGTATTGAATCCGCAAATGGTTGGTTTCGCAGAGCCGGGAACAGAAATGCCCAGAAAAACATCTGGTTGGAGGTGCTTGCATGTGTTACGTTTGCAAACACCAGTATCCTAGACGGTATTAACTTAAAGTGTTAACAGCGCAAGATTTGCATTTAAAGCTGCAGGTGGCAATCAAGTGTTGCCCGAACGAAAACGACATACGCTGGAAAGTCTGCTGAAACATTTCCAATGATAGAGTGCAGTGCAGCCGCTGTCAACACCAGCCGCGTTCCAGCATTCCATCCTATCACTGCTCGTTGGGCTGCATACGTACGCCGCTGATGCTAACAGTCAGGCAAATAGTGTTCGACCCTGAGACACAAGGCTCTAATAGGGGACGTGAGTGAATAAAGACTCGAACTACCCAGTACTAAACCTGAATCTATGAAGCAAAACGACTAACGCGAATTCTCCATGAGGCGCAAAATCACTGTTTGTTTCCATTTCCCTCCCAAGACATTGATTCGCTAATCCTCTCTTTGTTCTCGCAGATTCCAGTCTTGATTGGCACGGCGGCAATATACCACACTCTGATTGGGTTTACCTTAGTCAGTGCGGCAAACTTCACAGCCTGTAAGAATACGATCGAATCCAAGCTCCACAGTAAAAATGCAACCGTTCGCCTCGAGATTGAACCCATCCTGTGGCCAACTAATGCGCCCATTACCCACTTTCGGTACGATAATACCCGGCGGCCCCTTTTGGTCACTACAGATGGCTGTATCAAGGAATGCGGCCAGAGCCCCGATATTCATAGCGTCAACGATGCCTTTCAGGTTTTAACAACTTGGGTGCTGCCGATGCTTGCACTAGTTGCTCAACTTCCTTTCGAGTCACTCTCCAAATATAAGCGGCAGAATCTTTGGGCCCTGATGGCCTGGATTGGATCTCCAGCAACAACACTCGCGGCAACTATCTGGAATATTTACGTCATCCGAGAATGTGCGAAAAAGGCCGCGGAAGACAATAATGAACCTTGCCGCAGGGACGTCTATTATGTCCTCAGTTGTCTCAACCAATACGAGTACCCCTTACCGCTTCCCGACTGGGACATCCAAGGTCAAAATCACCAGGTATTGAACAATACTACACCGGGATGGCATATACGAGATCAAGCATTGTTTTACGGTCTCTGTGTACCGCTACAGAGGGGCAATACCGCAGCCCAACATCGAGCGGAGGCGCAGTGGATGATTCAGGAACTGGCATATCAGCTGAGAATGAACAGACGGCGGGCCGTATTGCCCTTGTCGCTATCTCTGATCTGGTTCTATGTTTCGTTTGTCATCTCAATTGTCATTGCATTCGAAGATCTCGGCGATAACACGACAGCACACAGCTTGGCACTCGGTCTCCTTTTATCATGGCTCCCTTCCTTAGTACTGGTGACAATCATCGACCGGAATCCCATCACTGCCACTCGGTGCAAGGTCCTCATCGAGCGGTGGCTATACAACTGCGACAAACTTCTTCATGACAATGATAAACGCTGGACAGAAGGAGATCACAATTTCATTGTCGGCGATTTCATAGGACAAGGCAGGTATCCGGGCTACAGGGGGGTTGGTATTACAGTACTCCACTGGATGGAAGATAACCGAATAACGCCGAATGGCGTCGACATGGGTCCTGACCATAGAATGGACGACAATAAGCACAATAAGTTCATGCGGCAATGTATTAGTCGGCCGTGGGCTTGGGTACGCCGATGGCTCGTTGGGTTATTTATACAATCAGTCGGTGTTGGGATGGCGTTCTTGGTGTCTTTCAATACCCCCATAGTCGGCCTGGGGTGTCGCACGTTCCTATATTTGCTTTACTATCTCTTCTCGCTCGGTCCCTGGTTGTTAGAGGCTTTTCTCAGGGATCAGTCACGCTACAGGAGTGTTCCACTCTACGTTAATCGGTTCTGTAGCACCGCGGCGGCATTGCTCTTGCCGCTTATCATGTTCTTTCAGGTGTTTAACGCACTCAACTCTTGTTACTGCAAGGCGAGTGTTCTAGGTACCAAGAATTATGGCGGGTATGTGGATTTTGAAAATGCGCAGTATTATAAAGGGGCTTTCAATATCATGGAATATTGGGCGCCAGCGGCAGTGTCTGGTCTGTTGACTAGCTTTGGAGTGTTGTGTTGGGTGGTAGCGAAGTGGAGTCGGTGTCGAACTTTGTGGAGTCAGCGGGAGGATCATTATCTGCAAGGGGGCAATAATTACGTTCTAACATGGATTGTTTAGGGAGTATGGACTTGAAATTGTGATTGTCATTGTGCAAGGGAAATTAGGAGCATCTGGGCGGCCGGTGTATGCGGTATGAATTTGTATTAAGTACGGGGCTAGAATCAATGAATGAATCAGAATGATGACCTCTTCCTGTCTAGGCATTTCATCAGTCCGTCATGTAATATAACACTAGCTAACTCGAGATGATCTAAATGTCTTGTCTCGTTGGTCACCGAGGGATGTCGCTCACCATATTACGGTCTTGCAGTTGTTCCCATACTACTTGCAAAACAGCTTGCACACCGCTTGTTTTTCGGTTCCCTGTCATCATCGACCTCACCTGCGACCTACCTTCTTCGTTGTTGTCGTGCATTATAAGCTTCCGTACCCATTCCCTAAAATGCGATTACAATAGCCATGAGGATGAGCCTACCATGAGTTGACCCCACAACGCTACAATAGAGCGGACGGAGTGTTGAAAGCGAAAGAGAAAGGATGAAGAAGCTCAATTGTCTGTCTATCCAAAGAGAGGGAAAACTATAAACTTATATACGAAAGAGAGAGAAGGAAAACTCCATGCCGACTGCCAAAGCCGGAGCCCAAAGCCGAGTACCAGTGCCGAGCCCTCCTCTTCGCCATGGGGGCAGGCGAGGGTGGTGGGGGCAGGCGAGGCCAATGGGGGCCGCAAGCCACCGGCCACATGCCCGAGCCCGCCAGCACCGAACACTAGGGAAGCCACCGGGCCAAACCCCTAGTCAACACGGAGTTGAGATCTCATACGGAATATTGGTACATAGGCCGGTACTTGACAAGTACTCGCCGGAATTTCAAAGTCTCAGAACACCCCATTGTAAGCATCTTGTGCGACACATCAAAGTTTGGTGACTACACATGAGCTGGATGACTGTTCAATCGAATATAGTCTTATCAGCAACACCGACACCAATTGCTACAGAAACCAGAGGAGCAGTGCTCCTGAGCGGCCTGGTCACCTTTAACAGCGGCTTTCAAATGAGGGCCGAGCCGGGGCTGCAGGTTTTATTGGCCGATTTGTAGGTTTAATGGAACAAAAGATAAACAACATTTTTTGTTTAAAAGACACTATTGCATGTATAACATAGACCTGACACGAACTGACTGTAAGCGGTGCTGACAAGGCACAAAGCACACAGCTCTTTCTTGTATATATCTTGAGTTTTTCTCCTTCTCTTCTCTCTGTACCTTAAGTCTATTCACACAGTTCTCCCCTTCCATATCGTAACAGACACCGTCTGCTGCCTACACTAAGAAAGCCTGCAATGTACGAAACATATCCAAATCAACCATCGTAGCTCTGCCATCGCCGCATCCCATCAACCAGACCGACTAGGCGCGACTTTTGATTGTGGCCGGGCCGCTTGGGAACACTGCAGAGGAGGTAGTTGTGCGTCCGCTGATTCTCACGCTTGTTCTGGAACTCGCATCAAGTCTTGTGGGGAACATGATTTTCGGTTTTTGGTTCAGTCTGTGAAAATAAGGTAATGTCAGTGTAGCAATGTCACAGTGAAGAATTTTCATTGGTGCCTGTCTGGTTTCTTATTTCCGAAGTCGGTTTGTTTATCAAGAGAGGGACGCTTTACTAGCAAGTTGACTTGCTTGCCAATCGCGGCGGCTGATATGTAAAGTTGACTTTTTGACCACTTATTTACAGTGCGACTTGACGCAGAAATCGGAACATATATATCAGCGGTTAAGAGTCTACATATGATACTCGTGAAAAGCAAAACTTTTATTGTCCCAGGCTCTCCAATCCATAACTATAATAGAAATGCCGGTGGCAAAGAAAACCGGGTCGAGGTTTTACAGGTGATATACGAAATGACCGCACATGTATGTGACAATCACACCTAGTTGTACTTATAACGTTCTTTTTATTGGAAATCCGTTCATCCCCGCACCCGAGTCCGCCCGATGGCGGAGCGGCCAATGTGGTCTTGTCATTCTGTATATAGAGAGACCGCTAGAGTAGAGAGAACGATATCGCTCTTGGACCTTCTCACAGCGCCCGCTACCATTTCCAACACTTTTCACTATCGAGGTTCCGCAGCTTTGTACATCCAATCTAGCCAAGTTGAGAGAGAATGTCTCATACTTAATCTTTGTTTATATTTTCCTAACAGCGGTTTTAGCCAATGAGAGGCGAATTGTATGTATGTATGATTGGTGGACCCTGCCGAACAAAATAAGTATAGTACATATCAAGGACGAACTTATCCCTTAGCCATGCTCTTTCCAATGTAGCGCGGCCTTCATTGCCTGTTCTAGTCAATTCACAGAGTATGTCAGTCCGTGGAGTGACCGGTCAACCCGTCGAATAACTGGACTCCATGTACTGACCGGTCAGCTCGCAGAGCCTACACGCTCCATGAGCTGACCAGTCACTTTGTTGAGTGATCCAGCCAATTGTAGGGAAAATTGGGAAAAAAAAAGTTTGTCTTTTCTCTGTTCAGCTGCACTAACAAAAATGACAAACAGTTGGTCCAATTAAGTCTGCAAGTATCGGTCCAATCACAAAGTGATGTATACATGAAATATGCATAATTCATCGCTCCTTTATCTCCCTGTCTTCGATTTACAATATCTTTAAAATTGATTGAGCAGCTTTAAAACAAACAGCCAAAATCGCTGAAAATTGGTGTTTTTTCATAACCATTCTATGAATATTAAAGATATGGTAAATTGGAGACCAGGAGGTGAAAGAGCGATAAATTGCGCATATTTCATGTATACATCACTTTGCAATCAGAGTAATTGTTACTTTTGTTTGAGCACAATTAGCACCATTCAGTTCATGGAGCACTGATCTGACTGGTTCATTCACGGAAGGTGGGGCTCCGTGAACTAACCAGTTACTCCGCGGACTGACATTCTCCGCGGAATGACATTCTCCGCGAACTGACTAGAACATTGCCTCTGACAGCAGTGCTAGCACGGGGTGATTTCAGTACGTAACCTCGATATTACCCCCTAATGCGATATGCACCACCCATTTACCCAAACTGTGTAACGCATCCTCTAGTCTGCACGGTACTCCTTCTACATCATTGAGTCTATCTCGCAATCGAATGAAGGCTCGAAAGGCTTTGTCAACAGTGTCGAGGGAAACCAGTGGGTTGGGATCCACAACAGCTTCTAACTTGCAATTTCGCCTTTCTAGTCCCCTATTGAGCCACTTCAGTGCTGCTACATACTTTCCGTTTTGGTAGCAAGCACATCCAATCAGACAAGTAACCATCAAGGTCCAGTCGTGATTTTTGGGAAGAACTTTGTCGTAAATTTCGAGGGCAAATTTAAGCCATCTCTTTGCATCTTCGGCATCACTGGGGTGGGAATCCGATCGCTTATAAAAAGCAACTCCAATGGAATACATCGTATCGGCAGTACGGACTTCGAGCCCCTTCGATGTTCGCTGAATAGCAAGGGCCTTTAGAAACCACTCCAGGGCGTTTTCGTAGTTTCCTTGACAATGGCATATCTTACCGAAGGTGTAAAGTAGCTCTTGATTTTTGAGGCCCTCGATAACATATGTGACCAGCACCATGTTATCGTGCTTCAGCAACGCCTGGCCAAACCATTCCTCCGCTTTTTGAGCCCATTCAGGTACAGTACCGCGGTGCTCGGCTCTCCCTAACATTTGAGCTATGTTGTATAACTGTCCCTCGATGTTGGGATAGTCGCTCCCAAGTATTTTCTTAAGCTGGTTCAATCTCATTTCGTACCATTCGATATGATTTCTGTGCTGTCGATGTTCGCAGTTGGTCGCCTCTACGTCGATACTGGCATCTGTACCTCGGTTCCGATATACCTCCAATGAGCCGCGTACCATATCATTCGAGGTATGGATGTATGAGGGCTGTGAGAGGGGCTGTGAGAGGCATATGGTAGACGGGAGGTTGGCAAGAACTCCTTGGGTGCTATGAGAGAAAACTGTTGACATATCTGACAGCATCATGAGCATCAGCCGTATATTACAGAATACAAACATACTGCTCTCTCCCAGCGCTGCACTTCGTTCTATAGGACTTCGAATGGGAACTGGTGTTTGTGATACACTCGGGTACGAACCCATAGTCTCCCAGTTATATGCCGCATTCATAGTGGCAGGGTGTGTTTTACCAGAGGTAGAATTGAACTCAGGTGGGCCTGGAATCAAGGGTTGAGGCGTTTCATATTCAAAAGTCGACGGCATTGCTTCGGCCGTGTTCACAGGTGGGATTTGTCTCTCAGCAGGAGGAGAACCGAACTCAAATGGACCAGGAGTGAAAGGCTGAGGTGTCTCATATCCGATAGATGATCGCGTTGCTTCTGCCAAAACCCGTTAGCGACCACCGAACATGTAGGTGCTCTACAATATACCTGGTAACGGGCTTAATGGTCAAACTCTTGCCCATCTGATTGTCTGAACCTCTTGCGGGAACGTTCGATCTTCTCTTTGTGCACCGGCTGCCCATGGAACGTAAAGTTTGTTTCCTTGCCTTCGAGTAGTCGCCGTCTATCTTCAATTCTATGCATGGCAACCATTTTCGCCTTTGGGATATTTTTCTCAACCTTCCATTTCGACTTCTTGGTCATGAGCTTCTTCTTGTACTGCGCCTCGCTGGGCAATCGATCATTGTTAGCCACGTGTGACTTCTTTTTGTCAAGGAGCGCTATATACCTAGCATAGAAATTATGTTGGGTTGCCATAATCCTTCTAACATCGGTCAGAGTACGTGTTTGTCCGTTAACTCGGCAGAAAAAGTTGTTTGATTGTATCATGGTGACGTTTCCAATCGGCGTCCTTGCATTCGCTAGTAACGTATCCAGTTGAAAATCTGAATTGCCTCTCCCAGTCATCTTGTAGCTCAGTATGATGCATATCCATTGCTGAATGCGTAATCAGTAGCGGTAATATAAGAATGAGACGAATGTAATACTGTCAGGAATAAAGCCGAAACCGCGACACTTGAGAAATTATGAGGATGTTAGCAGTGAAAATCTCAGTTTATAACTTGGTAGGCCTGGAAATTTTGCACGCACACGGTATTGGGAGGTAGAACAATGTGATTGGCTATCAAAGGTATTGTACAGGTTGCACCTGCGCAGCAATCAGAATCGTGGGGCAGCCTCAAAACTACTTGTCGAAGGGCCATTCACATATCGTACCTGCGTCAGTCGCACACGAATGAATAACTACGCCACAGAACCCCGAATTGGGGCAAATATTCCTGGCGGTTAATGAGCTTAGTCTGACTGGCTTCCGTTCGGTCCGAGGAGTCTATATCCGCGATCTACACCAGAATTGGTAATTGGTGCGGAACACCTAGCGCCTTCTAGAAAGTGTATCTGTTTCACCTGACGAAAAAGTATGTGAGATAATATACAACCAGCTGGACGCATAAATTCCTGGAGAGAACAATTTTGCGCCCCCGGGATAAGGCTCAGGCTGTGGGCAGTGTTTACGGCCGCGAGAAAGTTGCCGAGGTGGAATTAGGTGGGTATGCGTAATGATTACTGATTTGAGGTCTCATTGACCATAAGTAGCTGAACACAAATCGTCCAGACTAATTTATATACCTTCCCGTCAGAATGTTGTCGGATTAGATGTACTAACCCCCATTACTGGAAATTTCCAGGAATCAGGACAGCATTGCGTAGCCAAGCGAAAAATACAGTCGGCTGACAGACTACTCACGTCTAACACGACAGCTCTTCCGGATAACTTTGGAAAATTATGGAATTTCATCGAGTCTTGCCGGATGCGGAACCGCTAGTGAAATCCGTTAATAACTTTACCCCTCTAGTTACCTCATAAGTACTCGGGTCAGGCAGTAGAAGATCTGACGCTCCTTTTCCAGCAGGTTACCACAACAAACTGACTAGATATGGTATAGCGATGGGTATAACATGATCTGAATATCAACAGAAAGGGCAAAGCCAGTGTGCTTTGAGTTTGTTCTTAGCTTCACCCCCTGGTCAATAGTGACTCCACACCCTGCTCCCACAGCAAAACCCAGTGCCAGAAATGAGGCGTCCGATCTTCTACTGCCTGACCCGAGTAGTTTTATGATTATAGCTAGTCTAATGCCAGTTTTAAATTGCTACGTCGATCACTGGATATCGACACCACAACGTAGATAAAAAATGAAAAATTATAAACCAAGAAATATTTTCCCACACATGTAGTTTTCTCGTCAACATCAATCAAGTAAACTTCAAATATGTTATTGCTCAACAATAACTAAACAAATCTGCTTTTACCAAGAGCCAAGGACATAAACAATCGAGAGCAAGGACACGGACATAAAGTTCGAAAGGTGTTGAAGGAGATAATGGGCTTTCGCCCGAGATCATCGACCTGCATTATGTGACTTCTTTGCTATTACGTGGGTTGCCATTTCTAGCATTGTTCCCTACAGGGCAGGCCCATACCCACAGGCTTGATGCAGGTGAAAACCATGGGTAACTGGGCCAACTATGTTTCTTCAAGCCCACAGTTAAATGCAGTTGCCTGCAGGTAACTACAGTTTCTACAGATAACTGACGATAGATGACTAAGAAAATCGTAAATGATACTGCGCTTGTAATTACAAAGATCGTGGTCCACGTAATATATGATGAAGCAGTGATCTGACGAACTGTGGCAACTTCTCGAGACTTCTAGATTGCTCCCCAAACCACAACCAGATTACCGACTATATGGTGGAGTACCTAACCGTAAAGCCCATAGTTGGCCCAGTTACCCACTGTTATTGCCGGGCTTTAAAATCTTGGGTCCGGCCTGCGCAGTTTTTAATTTTCGGCAGCCGGGCCTGTTGGGAACACTGATTTCTTATATAGCATTGTAGACATCGTGTCCTTCTTAGCTTTCTCCTTTTCTCGTCCTTCAGACTTGGAGATACAGACTAGAAAACAGACGAGCTTTCCACCACTACTGCGTATACGTGTCAACAAAAAGGTCCTGAGGCGATTAGGGCGGTGTAGAATGCGTAAAAGGCAGAAATAGCCAGAGAAAATGAAAGGATATTGGGATATTGTAGCGGTAATGCGATAATGTGAGTACCGGCAATGCGATCTACGACCGTATTGGAGGACTATAAATGCGTTCGGGAATGGTGAAAGGGATAGTTACGGGAATATGGTCGGCGATGGAGATTGGGGTAGGAAGTGAACAGACACAGTGATAGCAATCTATGCAACACGTTCTGTTTTCACAGTTGGGGTATGTTTGAAAATCGGGAGTGTTAGTTATAAAACGATTGGCCATTGACTGCAGTGCATATGTAGCTGCCAAATAAGTGACCTTAGGTAGTGTACACGTTCTTTCATTCCCACCCATCGCGAACTGAATCTTATTAAAGATCGTAGCGGCCCCCACCCCGCGTGACTGGGGCTGTGCAAAAATTAGACTGGAATTAAGCTTTTCGGCACTATGGACGCCTCATATTGTAGCCCGGACCGTTACAATGTAAAACCGCGTGCCGGGTCTTCATATAGAACTGACTCCGACATACAGATGTAACTTGCAACTTGCTCCCACAACTTGACAAAGTTAGGTGAAACCATTTTTGTATGTACAGACATGTTTACTCATCCGCATTCGGTCAGAGTTCGCAGAAAATGGCGAGGGAGCGGTGGGTTCCGGCTAGTTGGATTATTGGTTATAACGCCGTAATTGGGTTGTGTCCATGACGGGAATAGGGCCAAGCAGATTCTGCGCCTCATGAAATGTCACATTCATACCTTCCTATCAGGGGTGCAGTTGCACATTGTGTCACTGCATTTTTGCCAAACATATGCATAAGCCTGCAGGCTCGCGCAAAAAAACACTCTGCTAGGACCTAACTTTTAGCCTGATAGTATTAGTATCTAAACTGGCTGACACGTGCACTGCGATGTATTTGGACAGGTGTCAGATGTGCGCTGTATGCAAAAACCCCGCACCTTGTGAAATCCAACATCCCCATCACTTCCCACCTTGAGCATTCAGCTTCTTCATAAATCCCTACACCTACAGTAACTATGGACGGACTCAGCGCAGCAGCCAGTATAATAGCTGTGATCGATTTAGCAGCGAAGGCGGCCACGACAATTTACAGCTACTCAGTTTCGGCAAAAGATTGTCCTGATTCAGTTCAGCACCTACAGCGAGAATTGAACGCAGTCAAAGGTATTCTCAACGAGCTGAAAACCCTCGCAGAACGCCTCGACAGGGAGCGTTGTGAAGCCAAACCAGATCTGCTTAGTTCCCACTTATTCGGCGAGGATGAAGAACTTGCTCAATGCCAGAAAACAGTTCAACAACTCCTAGATGGATTGGAAGGTGATTGGAGAGTCAAGCTAGAGAAGGAATGGAGGGTCAAACTAGGGCGGCGACTACGATGGCCTATCGAAGAGAAAAATATCATGTCGTTCATTACGCAGCTGGAACGATATAAAGCAACATTTTCCCTTTCTTTGCTAGCAGATTCCATGTGTGTCTCACGCCGTTGCCCGTTGCATTGCGATAGTTTAAGTCTAATATACCAATATCTAGAACTATGGCTGCCGAGACCCAAACCACCATGGAAGAGATACATTCGGACATTCGTGAGGCCAGCATGCGTATGTACAAACCGAATTTCACAGTTTTTAGCTTCGAACTAGAATGAACTCATTTTCTGTTTTGATGACTCAAGGGGAAGAAACGAAGCAACTCATCGATTGGTTGTCACCATTGCAGTATAACCAGAAGCATGAAATCTCGAGCGATATTAGACAACCCGAAACGGGGACATGGTTATTCGAACATGAACTGTTCAAGGAATGGGAAAACGCCACCCCATCAAAACTATGGATTTGGGGAAATCCTGGAACTGGCAAGACGATCCTTGCGTGTGTCTCTGGGTGGTCCGACTATTGTGTGGTGTTAATGCAATATCAGATCTCATATCATCGATCGACTTTTCGGCCGTCTACGTGAAAAGGATCCTCGAGAACATGGGTTTGCGTATTGTTACTGCGAATTCCGCGATATCGCGACTACAGATCCTTCAAACATTATACGCACACTTCTCACACAGCTCTTGTACTGCTGGAACAGTGACTGCAGTGAGAAATTTGCAGACCTCTTTGACAAGATTGCTCGCCGCCAGGGGCGGCCTTCAGTTGTTCGTGATCTTACAAAGCTTGTGCTGCGAGCGACCAACTGTTATAGGAGGTCAAGCATCATTATAGATGGGCTTGATGAGTGTTCATTGAACATTCGAGGGAGCCTACTTGATTTTGTTATCCAGCTGGCCTCCCAAGAAAACATTAACATCATCGTGATCAGCAGGAAGGAGGAAGATATCTACGATAGATTGAAGCATTTTCCCACTATTTCATTTAACGATGTCCGCGACAGTTTGGAAGAGGACATGAAAAAGGTTATCCACAAGGAATTCGCAAATGGTCAAAAATGGGCCCGTTTCGCAACTATGAAAGATGATGTTACTGCCAGTCTGATTGAGGGATCTGGAATAAATACGTAAGTATTTTCCTTAGCCTGTAATTGCACGATTACCGGAGATAATTAATTTTGGGCCCGTAGATTTCGGTGGTTAGAATGTCAACTCGAATACCTCAGCTCACTCGAAACAGAGAAAGCCATTAGGCATGCACTACGGAATCTTCCTGTCACTCTCTTCGAGACGTACGAGCGGATTTTGGATAGTATCGATGATCGGAGCAGCTCAGGTGAACTGGCTCGCAAAGCATTTGTGTGGCTCGTTGGTGCAGAACGGCCATTGCTGCTTGCAGAGCTTGTTGAAGCTCTTGCGCTTGAGGTTGGGGACACAATGCTCGACAGAACTGGAACCTTCAATGACACAAGGGGCCTTCTGAGAACCTGCCGAAGTTTAGTTGATCACAACGAGACAACTGGGTTCATAAGTTTTTGCCATTACACTGTTTTTGTAGGTAGCCATTAAGACATTTAAGTGAAAGCATTTTAATCTATGTACGGAACGACAGGAGTTTTTCTTGTCCCAATACTTGAAGACAAGTTCACGGTCGGCCTATGCAATTAGCTTATTGGATGCACATACTCAATTGGCAAAGTTAACATTGACATACCTTCTGCTTGACGACTTTTCTAAGCCATGCACTACAAGAGTCCAATTAGAAACACGAATCGCAGGCTATCACCTCCACGAATACTGCATTTTTGGATGGCTTCGGCACATTTGCAAGGCGAAAGACGGGGTAGATGGTCTTTTCAACCTAGTGGACAGACTAATTTTTGAGTCAGCGAAAAAACTCCGTAGCCACGAGCAAATCCTAATCGAGACTTTTTACCAATCACCCGAACACCCAGGCAGTTATATTAATATTGAACGCCAGATCCAGGTCCCCTACCGAGTTCAACATGAGCGCGATTTGTTCTCCGATGGCGATTCCGAAAGACTGTCTAGTGCGTTATTCTATCATATCATCCGGCATGGCTTGGGGTGGATTACTCAAAAAATCATTGAAAAAAGACCCGAACTCCTGAACGTAGCTGTTCTAGATCAAGGGACGCCTCTCTTCTTTGCTACTTTGGCCGGACACCAAGAAATGGCGAAAATGCTGGTACAGCTTGGAGCAAATGTTCACAAGAAGTGTCCAGCATACGATTTGCGTGATGAAGTCTTTCCACTGGTCCTAGATGCTCCAGAATGTAAACAAGTTGACATATTCCTGAAGTATATGCCCGAACCTGGAATGGATCCTAATACACGCAGCAGTGGGCTAGACGAGAGCCTGTTACAAACAGCTGCTTTCTGTGCGCCTGGGTTGCTCCCTGTTTTTCTTGAGCATTTGCTGGATATCAATTTCTGCAGCAGCGATGGATCAACCGCCCTTCATCATGCAGTAATGGCCAATTCTTGTGACGCAGTTAAAATCCTGGTTCAGGAAGGCGCCGATATCTATGCCGAAACAAACGTAGGGATTACACCGGTTCATATCGCACTTAACCTCCGTTCATATGATATATTACGATGTTTCCTGGACCAGATCGGGGGCATTGGTAATGAAGATATCGAAAATATAGTTCAGCAATTCCCTTTGATTTTAGATCCTAGGATATTAAAAAGATTTCATTCTGGGGAGTTCGGATATTCTGGGACTCTGCCTCTACCATCCAGTTGTAATAAGTTGCTGGATATCCTTCCATCCAGCTGTTTACAGGTTGGTGACCTGCTATCACGGTCATTTCATCTACCAGAGAACATCTCGGTCTCGATTCTAGATTATGCAGAGTATTGGGCAAGTTCAACTGTAGCGAGACATGACGATGTAATCTTCAAGAAAGATAGCTTCAGGCCGTACATTTCGGTTCAAGTCCAAGGAAATCTTCGTAAAATAGTCTTCCGTATTCGGTCCCATGATCAAGGTCAGTAACGGCCCCCTTTTTGCTTCGTTGTCTGACAGATTACCAACGCTCACTAGGCTGGAGCAACTACCCAATCTGCCATGGTTCATATCGACTCTCATACACGTGGTTCGAAGCCCATATAATTGGTCCAAATCAGCTAGGCGACAAAATGATTCATGGGTCATCTCAAGGGCGGGTTATTCAAGTCAATGTCCATGCCTCAAAGATTGCCAGGAGTCATACCGTCACGTGGGATACACGAGATCCGACGCCAGGGGTGAAAGAATGGTTGAACTCGGTTCGGCCCGGTGACATGATTGCGGTTTATCCGAGAGCAAGGTATTTGGGCTGGAAAAACTTCGTGGAAGGAATTGAGATTGACGTTTTCTTTGCAATGGACTTGAATCGGGGTCTCGAGGAAGAACTGATACAGAGCGGGGCGTAGCCCAGGTCCGTTGCTGATTGTCATTTGGATGTGTCTGAGTGCAATAGATTGCGAGGGACTAACAGTTACTAGGCGCAGGTAGACTGGTAGATGTTCGAACTTTCTTTTGTAATGTTTGTTCGCGATTATATACGGCGGGTTGGCAATATTTTCCTAGCTATTTGCCGAACAATATAGTTCATCATTTATCACTTAGATTTGGCTTTGTGGGTTAGGGTCCGGAGCCATTTATTGAGAGGGTGCAGAAAATTTTCCGGTACCCTTCGCGGGTTACATGCGACTTAATTATCCCTAGTTGGTCAGAACGCCTGTGTTCATAATTTCTCTGATTACGTTGAATAATTGCCTATTATCGAGTTTCGTTCATGACATTTTGGACAGACAGAATCTAGTTACTTCGTCTAAGCAAATAAAGACTCAGAAACATTTAGAGGTTTTTCAATCTCACGACCTCACTACTAACCTCACAATAACACCCCACGATAATCTTACCACAATTTTCATATATACATTCAAATAAACTATCATGCCACGCTACAAAAAACTCACTACATATAAACGTCAGACTGCAATTGTAGATGTAACGGATTTGAACCACCTGTCATGAGATTCAAACTACACTATAGCGAAACTTTGAACTGTTGCATATACAGGAGATCTATCATTCACCGTATGTGGTTCAATCTTGCCCCCTTTTCCCAGTTTCGTAGACATAGTTCCCACCTCTCCTACTAATGTATTAGGATTTCTTTTACTCTTACTCCCCATATTTCATACCTTGCGAAAATAATGGCCGTTCTCCGCTGTCCTGCCCACGAAACTTCACCTAATACTAAAGCTGAACCCTCAACTGCCTGATTCCAGACTGATCAGTATAGGACAAATTATAAACTGAAAATGAGCAATGAAAACACCAAATTCTAGAGTAGCAGTATAAGAATGACTGCAAAGAATGAAAATGAGACGCTATGTTAAAACAACATACTTTTAGTACACATGATGCTATACATCAAGCTCTACATATTCAAACTGAAAAGAAAGGAAGCCTTTTGGCCGCAAAGTATCCAAAATAAAGCAAAGAATTGTCACTGCTCGGCATACCGATCAGGTTCCCCGCGAGACCCGCCAAAACCCAGTCGCTGTACAGCGCAGCGAGAATACCCACAATTCCCAACGTTAAAAATGCGGCTAACTTCAAGCGTCCGTCGTATTTACTGCGCCCGGCAGCGACACCCCACCCAAAGACAATTGCAACGACGGCAACTCCACCAAAGACCTTACAAGTTAATACAACTACTCTATTTCCCCACGACTTGAAAATAAGTGATGCAAGCCCCGTCAATCCGATTGTAGTTCCAACTGCATATATCGCAATCCACCATACGATTTCTCCACCATCCGGAAAGCCGTTTTTCCTCAGCACAACAGCTGCATGTACGCTCAAGATTCCGAGAGTGATGCTCAAAGTTGCCTTCCAAAATGCGATCAGGAGGAACTCCCATCTTTGATGGCACCGAATCATAGTGAATATCGTAAGGACTAGGCCAATAATAAGACCGGTAGCGCCGAGAAAAATGTCAAACACCGGCGCCTTCAACTCGCGCCAGGGAGGCAGTGGTGATAGACCGAGTGTAATCATAATGATAGTGTAATAGGTCAAGATATGAGATACGAAGCCGATGGTACCATACGGTAACTACACGTTATGTTAACTAAGGGAAAGAAATTGTTGGAAGCGGGGATGCTGCTGACTGCATAGCACTGTATTTCGGACTGGAGGGTATCCCCCTTTTTGGGTGTAATTGATTGCAACCACTCAGGGGTCTCGGCAACTGTAGTTGATGCAAAAATGATGCAGGCAAAAATTGCGAGTCGTGTGATATACGGTGATGCTGATCGGGAAGACATCGCAACTACTCGAATAAGGCAAAATGAAGTTAGCAGAGATAAGTGGAGATATTTATGAAAGTAGGACCCCACAGCACAGCTTTCGTGACGTATTTCACTGCCACTGAATTACGCAGCTACCTGTGAGCGGTAGCTGTAGCACTTAAGATAGGTTTCGTCCTCACAGCGAATCTAACTACACCTACGATAAAAGCTTTTTGTGTCAGATTAGAAGCGAAAACAATAGTGTGCGAACCAACGATAGATACGCCAGTGAGATGCCAGTGAGGTGGCAATCTTCAACCTTAGCTTCGTGGGTTAATGCTTTGACATACGTGGGGCGATACTTGAACATCTAAGAGGCTGAGACATTGAGGCGTAGCTGAAACTTATTCGAGCCAATAATTCTAATGGGAATTGATTTCACTCAAGCGAAGTACAGATACTTGCACTTTTTCCCTGCCACGATTTATAAACGTATAAACTTTCTATGCGCACAGTGGATAGCACACAAGCACAGCCCCAGTCCCCCATTTTGACATATCATGCGCAGTTACAAAAACTCAAGAGCGCATGTAGATATACTGCAGTAAAATCGATATCTTATGCACTCCGCTTTTCTATTTTGAGAGTAGTCTTAGTAATGCATAAGACTAGTTTTTGTAATTTGGGCGTGGATCCACGATTTTCCTGTCTCCTGTCTCCTGTATCTGAGAATTTGCTTTTTCCTTTGGAGATATGGGTTGTATTTACATGCCAACCGCTTTGATTTATCTTTGTGAAGACGATACATCGGGATTCACAAACTCCAGGAACCTCAGCCAATTACTGCCATTACCTAAAAGCGTGCCTGTAGTTCCCAATGATACTGGTGGACGATGGATAGAGACAAGTTCAGTCATTCCGGATTTAAGGTTCATGATATATAATCAACACAATCAGAGACGCATTATTAAGCGTTAAAGTGAAGCAATACCGAAGCAGCTGAAAGTTTTCATCGCCACCACAACAAATCCCAACCCTCGCCACCCAGGCTGAATGCCTGCGTCTTGATGCTTTGAGCCCCTCGAATACAGACAAGAACCGCACCTCTGGAAACGGGCCCACCGACATCTTTGGGCTGCTCAAAAATCCTGCATATTCATCGTAAGTTTATATACAGATGGAACAGGAATTATTTATTAACACAATATGCATCCAGTTCATGGCGACAAGTATTAAGTTGTACTTGTACATACTGTGCTATGCCACACCATATGTTTCATTGGTGGAACCCTGTACTACCACCACAACTCCCTTTGCACGCTCGCCTAGCGCCTAACCTTTTGCTATTGCTTTTCGAGAATGTGCCGCCACGCATAAGCTTATTTGTTTCCATAAAACATCACACCCTCAGAGAAGCATTGCCCCTTTTTTATTATGATTGCTGCTTTGCTGCGCCTTCGAGACAACGTGAAAAGTCGTTCAACGGCGTATATGAGCAACGCAGGGGTTCTTGTTGCATACTTGCATTCCATTAGCCTTTAACAACGAATAGTACGTCAATAAAAATTGCGATTATATATTTTCCAGTCTTAACTCTTTCCCTCATTGCAAGGGGCCATCTATTGCTAAGTGCTAGTAGAATGTTTGAACTTGCATTTTTTATAGTTCACCGCTGTTATATACAGCGAGTTGATGGTATTTTCCTTGGTTTGTTTGCCGATCGATAATGATCATCATGTATCACTCAAATCGTTTTATATGGATTAAGGTCCAGAGTCATCATTTTAATACATACAACAAACACTTTCAAAGATTAACCGTTTCGAAGTTTTTAGACTGGCAACCCTAGGCCTGGGAGCTAGCTGGGTCAAACACCCAAAGGTGCGGAACGCAAGTTTGGGCTAATCGCATACAGGTTTTAATTAAGTGATGATGTATTTAATTTGGACTTTTTGCTGGATTAATATAATTGTGTATACGGTTAACCCATTTACATCATCAAGGAGGCAATACGTGAAGCCCATCCGCCGCACCACAAGTACCACATTTATACTAATAAACCCAAGCGTGATACTCATAGATACCTACCAGAGTGCGATAAGATAAATTACAATCTTTGAGGAAGACTCCCCAGATAGTTATAAAGTAAACCGTTCTACGATTAATTGCCGAAACGCTATATAATAGTAAATGATAACGGAAGTGATCTAACTGATAGGAGTTAAAATTGGGGTGAATTTGGAGACTTTCTCATCACATTGCAGCATGTGTCTAGGGTTTCCTGGATAAACATCTTCATGTAACAGAGGAATTGGGAGCTGCTTGGTGTCATCACCAATTACAATCACCACCGATCATTGTTGACGACAGTCATTAACTCAAGGTTTAGACTCAAGGTTTAGCCCGAAGGCTCTCAATGTCGGCGAAAGTGACTGCCTTCCTGAACCTTCTCTTAAGGTTCACACTGTCGGCGACTGTGACTGCTTGTCGGCGAAAGTGCTTGGTATAAGTTTGTTTCTTGTTTGTATATATACATGTTCCGACCCATACGCCAAATTTTCCCGTTGGCCAACAGGTCAACCGATTGGCAAAGCGGTCGACCTTTTGGTATACAGGTTAACCTATTGGCCAACGGGAAGATTTGGTGTATGGGTCAACCTAC
>Ga0307512_10002321_pt1 | contig 24527 bp, 18 predicted proteins | sample 14_EM_MG_FD_200267 | JGI IMG/M metagenome (GOLD analysis project Ga0307512, IMG submission 200267) | Populus trichocarpa ectomycorrhiza microbial communities from riparian zone in the Pacific Northwest, United States - 14_EM | ecosystem: Host-associated > Plants > Roots > Unclassified | place... | reverse complement strand
TCGAGCTACATAACTGGACCGGGTGTCGGCGACATTACAGCGCCGCCGCCGTGACCACGGCATGATCCCTGCGGGGAGGTTGCGGGTGGCGGTCGAGTTCCGGGTTTTCGGCGGTGTCGGGGCGATGGTGGAGGGGGAGGTTGTCGAGGTCGGGCACGCGCGTCAACAAGCTGTTCTGGCGGTCCTGCTGATCGAACTCAACGAGCCGGTTCCGGCCGACACGTTGATCGACAGGGTCTGGGCCGCGCGGCTGCCCCGGCACCCTCGCACCACCCTCGCGGGCTACGTTTCCCGGCTGCGGCAACTGCTGCCCGGCGTTCCGATCCCGCGCGGTCCAGGCGGGTACGCCCTGCTCGCCGACCCCGACACAGTGGATCTGCACCGCTTCCGGCGGCTGGTCGCCGGCGCCCGGGCCGCGTCGAACGACGCCACCGCGGCGCGGCTGTTCGCGGCGGCGTTGGGGCTGTGGCGCGGGGAACCGTTCGCGGCCCTGGATCTGCCCTGGCTCAACGGGGTCCGGGCGGAGCTGGAGGCGGCCCGGCACGCCGTCGAGTTGGACCGCAACGATCTCGCCCTGCAGCACGGCGAGCACTCCGCGCTGCTGGGCGATCTGGCCCGCGGTTCCGCCCGGTATCCGCTCGACGAGCGCCTCGCGGCCCAGGAGATGACGGCCCTGCACCGCAGCGGCCGGTCCGCCGCGGCCCTGGAGCGGTACGCGCGGCTGCGCGACACCCTGGCCGGCGAGCTGGGCACCGACCCCGGGCTCGCGCTTCGCGAGCTGTACCGCGACATAGTGGCGGGTGAGCCCGCGTCCCGGCCGGGGCCGGCGCCGGTCGTACCGCGGCAGCTGCCCGCCGCACCGCGGGCCTTCACCGGCCGGGCCGCCGCGCTGGACCGCCTGGACGCCGCGCTGGACCGGGACCGGGCCGCGGCCGTGGTGATCTCCTCGGTGACCGGCACCGCCGGGGTCGGCAAGACCGCCCTGGCCGTGCACTGGGCCTACCGGGTCGCCGACCGGTTCCCCGACGGCCAGCTGTACGTGAACCTGCGCGGTTACGACCCGGACCGCGCCGCCACCAGTCCCGCCGAGGCGCTGCGCGATCTGCTGCGCGCGCTCGCCGTGGAACCCGAGCGGACGCCGCACGGAGTGGACGCGCAGGCCGCTCTCTACCGCAGCCTGCTGGCCGGCCGCCGGATGCTGGTGGTGCTGGACAACGCCCGGGACGCCGGCCAGGTGCGCCCGCTGCTGCCCGGTTCGCCGCACTGCATGGTGGTGGTCACCAGCCGCAACCGGCTGCCCGGGCTGGTCGCGCTCGACGACGCCCGACCGGTCGAGCTCGACCTGCTCGCCGCCGAGGACGCGGTGCGGCTGCTCGGCCGGCGGATCGGCGGGCACCGGGTGGACGCGGAACCGGCCGCGGTGCGCCGGCTCGTCGACCGGTGTGCGCGGCTGCCGCTGGCGCTGTCCATCATGGCCGGACGCGCGGTGCACAGCCCCGCCGTGCCCCTCGCCGCGCTGGTCAGCGAGCTGGACACCGCGCGAACCGCGCTCGACGGCTTCGCCAGCGACGACGCGGCGATCGACGTCCGGGCCGTCTTCGACTGCTCGTACCGGGCCCTGGGCGCCCCGGCCGCGACGCTTTTCCGGCTCCTCGGCGTGCACTGGGGGCCGGACATCACCGTCGCGGCCGCGGCCGCGACGGCCGGTGTGTCCGTGGACGAGGCGCGTAGGACGCTGGCCGAGTTGGCCGAGGTGAGCCTGGTCCAGGAACACGTGCCGGGCCGGTACGCCCTGCACGACCTGCTCCGCGCGTACGCTCGGGAACTCGCCCGCAGCGACCCCGGCGCCGGCCACGCCCTGGCCCTGGCCCGGCTCCTCGGCTACTACGTGCACACCGCGCACCGCGCCGACCTGCTCGTCTACCCCGCCCGGGAGCCGATCGAGCCGCCGGCCGCCGTGGACGGGGCGACGGCCGAACGGTTCGCCGACCGGGAGGCCGCCGCGGGCTGGTTCACCGCCGAGCATGCCGTGCTGGTCGGTGCGTTTTCCGCGGCCGGCGGCGAGCTCGACGACACGGCGCTCTGGCATCTGGCGTGGGCGATGTCCAATGTGCTCAACCTGCGGGGCAACTGGCGCGACCAGGAGCTCGTGCAGCGCGAGGCGGTCGCGGCAGCGCGCCGGCTCGGCGATCCGCTGCTGGAGGCGCACGCCCTGCGCGCGCTCGGCCGGGTGCGCGACGTCCTGCACCGGGATGCCGAGGCCGCCGCCGACCTGAGGGCGGCTCTTGACCTGTTCGACGCGGCCGGGGAACGCGCAGGCGCGGCGCAGACGCACATCAACCTGGCCCGCATGTGCCTGCGGCAGGGCGCCGACGACGAGGCGCTGTCCCACGACCAGGCGGCGCTGCGCCTCTACCGGGAGCTGGGCAGCCGGGCCGGGCAGGCCCGGGCGCTCAACAACGTCGGCAGCGGGCTCGCCCGCCAGGGCCGGCACGCCGAGGCGCTGGCCGCCTGCCGGACCTCGCTGGAGCTGTGCCGCGAGCTCGGCAACGCCCACGGCGAGGCCAACGCGCGGCTGAACCTCGCCGACGTCCACGAGCGGCTCGGCGAACGGGAGCCGGCGATCCGGTACGTCGCCGAGGCGGTGCGGCTCTACCGCCGGGCGCACGACCGCCCGCAGGAGGCCCGCAGCCTCGCCCTGCTCGGCGACGCGTACAGCGCGGCGGGCGACCACGCCCGGGCCTGGGTGGCCTGGGAACAGGCGGTCGCCCTCCTGGACGAGCTAGGCATCCCGGCCGGCGATGTACGCGCGCGGCTCGATCGCCGCGCGCCCGTGCCTACCTGAATGGGCTCCGACCGCGCCCGCGCCAACCTGAAAGGGCACGGCCGGAGCCCGGGATCATCAGGGTGCGCAGACCGAGTCTGCTTCGGTGATGCCGTGCGAGGGCGTTCCGCTCATCGCGACCTCGACCTGGCCGGCGCTGCTCATCGGGAAGAGCACGGTGAGGAAGACCGCTCCCGCGTCGAAGAACGGGCCGCCACCGCCGACGGAGTGGGCAGCTGTGCCCGAGGGGCAGTTGCCGATGGCCACGCTGCCGCTGGTCTGGGTGACGGCGGAGCTGGCCCCGGCCACCGGGTTGGCGCAGACGCCGAACGAGGTCAGCGTCCAGTTCCCGGAGAAGCCGTTGGCGTCCTCGCGGGCGGTGGACAGCGCGCGGGTCAGGCCGCTGTCGGAGGCGGTGCGCTGGATCCCGACCTCGCGTCCACCACTCGTGATCTTGGCGCCGGTGCCGAGCAGCTTCAGGCCGGCCGGGCAGTCGACGAACTTGGTGACGAACGTGCCGGTCCCGGCCGTGCTCGTGAGGGACACGACCTGGTAACCGGCGGGCGGGTTGACGCAGATCGCGTACGCCTGCAGCCACCAGTTGCCGGTGAAGCCCGGCTCGGAGGCGGCCTCGACGGCGTACGTGTCGATCGCGGAGCTGTGGAACGGCTCCAGCCGGGTGAAGTGGACCTTCCCGGCGTCGTTGTCGAAGGCCCAGCCACCACCGCCGACGACGCGGGTCCCGGACGGGCAGACGGCGAACGCCGACTTGGTGGTCGCGGTGTCGAACGCTGTGGTGTCGGAGAACACGCGCACCCGGCCGGGCAGGGCGCTGGCCGCATCGACGGTGGCGAGTTGCGCGATGCCCTGTGTGCTGACGACAACCACGAGTGCGGCGAGTACGGACGCTAAGCGGCGTAGACGTGTCTTCATAAGCTCCCCAGTTCCGGCGTAACGGCACGGGCGATTCCCGCTGCCCCGGCCACACCCTGCCGATCGGGGTTTCGGTGATGTTTCGGCACCGCATTCACCAGGACCGATGGCCCGCGCTTTAGGCGTTGGACGGGAGGTGCTGGACGGCGACGATGCCCGGCATGTTCCCGACCTCGTTGGCCATGCCGGTGAACAGGCCGGGGCTGGCCAGGTCGATGCTCCAGTACCACGGCAGCGTGTCCAGCACGCCGGCGGCGATCCGGCCGTGGCCGCAGAACGCGTCCGTGAAGCCGGGGGTCGGCGCCCCGTTGAAGTTGTAGGCGCCGCCGAACCCGCGCCGGAACGCCGCCTCGATCAGGTTGCGGTCCTCGGCCGGGGTGGCCGGGTCGATGAAGATCCGCGACCGGTAGCTCAGCCGTGCGCTCGGCGGGTCCACGACCCCGGAGGGCACCACCGGCGTGCATGAGCCGGCGGCCAGGTGCCGGGTCTCCACCCGGTACAGGCCCAGGCCAGCCACGATCGTCCCGCCGGCGATCAGCGCGGCGAGCAGCCGGGGCCGGCGCCGCACCTGCCCCGGCCAGGTCGCCGCGTGCCGCAGCCCTCGGGTCAGCGGCGCCGGCGGCTTCACCAGGGTCATCACCGCGACCATCAGGGCCGCCACGATGCCGGCGAGAATGGCCGGCCCGGCGCCGAGGTAGACGAGCCCCTGCCAGTAGGGCGAGGCGGTCTCGTCCGCCGAGCCGGCGCCCGGCAGCGCGAGCAGTGCCGCGGGCAGCACGCCGATCAGGCAGCAGACCGCGCCGGCCACGCCCAGCCCGGCGGCCGATGCGGAGTGCACGCGCCGGCTCATCCAACCGGTGAGCAGCCAGGCCAGCGCCGCGGCGAGCAGCCCGCCGAGCCAGGCGAGGCCGGTCAGCCACCACGGCTGTCGATGCCAGATCGAGTACGTCGCGTTGCCGTCCCCGTCGTACCACGGGGCGCCTGGATAGAGGTAGTCGTTGAAGTGCAGGGCCAGGCCGCCGCGTTCGGCGGTGAAACCCTCGGCCCGGTCGGCCGGGTTCGCCCCGACCATGTCCGTCTCGTCCAGTGGCGGGTCGACGCTCGTGATCGTCCAGCCGGCCGCCTCGAGCCGGGCCCGGGTGGCGGCGGTGTATCCGGCGACGTCCCGGGTGGCCGGCGTGGATTTGACCCAGGAGACGGCGTACCCGTACTCGATGCCCTCGCCGTCGCCCTGGGTGACGATTTTCTCGGCATCACCGCCGCCCCACACCGTCAAGCCGGGGAAGACGGTCTCGTTGATCTCGGCCGCCTCGGCTCCCACCGGCAGCGACCCGACGGCCTCGAGGCCCAGCCGGCTGGCCGCGCTGGCCCCGACGAAGCCGGCGGCCAGCGCGATGAGCAGCGCCAGCACGACGATGCCCTTGCTCCGGGGCCGGCCGAGCCGGGCCCGGCTGCCGTGCGAGACGAGATTGATGATTTCGTACGGGGTGGGGCGGCGCCGGCCCGCCGGCGCGCACTCGATCAGCGTGTCGAGCAGCTCGTCGCGCCGCGGTCCGGGCGGATAGCACCTGGTCAGCCGGCGGTAGGCGCGGACCAGCCGCCGATCGGCGGTCACCACGCCAGGCGCCCGGCTCGAAAATGGGCGGTGGCCGGGCCGGGTCCGAAGCGTTTGAGCTGGGCGGTCGCGGCATCGGCGCTGGCACGCAGGCGTTTGGTCTCGGCGCCCAGAGCCGTCGCACCCGGCTGGGTGAGCCGGTAATAGCGCCGGGTCCGGCCGTCGACGACCTCCTCCCGGTCGACCTCGATCAGCCCTTCGTCGTCCAGCCGGTCGAGCGCGGCGTAGAGGGTGCCCGGCTGCAAGGTGACCCGGCCGCCGGACAGCGCGGCGGCCTCGCGGATCACCCCGTACCCGTGCCGGGGCTCCGATGCCAGGGCGGTGAGGATCCAGAAGGTGGGTTCACGCATCGATGTGGCCATCCGGTCAATATATAGATCATCTTAGTATGTGGCAAGGGGCCAGGCCCGGATAACGCTTTTTAGGATGCGCCGTGAAATTCGTACTAGTGGGCAGCTTTTCTTTTCTTTGATTTAAGCGCCTATCGGGTACGCGCGGAGCCTGCCTACCATTCCGGCGGCCGCGGGGTCCGGTCATGTTGTCGTGAAGTGCCTGTTGGGAGTGAGCTGTGCCGTCTTCCGCGTTCCGTGAGTCGCGTCCCGGCCGACATGCCCGGCGCCTGCGGGTTTCGGCCGTCGCCGCCGGTGTCGCCGTCGTCCTGATCGGCGGGGCGGCCGGGTGGGCAAGCCGGGCCGATGTCTTCGCTGGTCAGCAGCCGCACACCGCGAGCGCGGGCCAGCCCTTGCCGGCGCCGTCGAGCACGCCGCCGGCCGGGCCGTCGCCGTCCAACTCCGTCTCCGCGCCCGCCTCCGCCAAGCCGCCTGCGACCGCCAAGCAGAAAGTCTCCGCACCCGGCTGGATTCCCATCGACCAAGCCGCCTGGAACGCGCAGGTCGCCAAGTACAAGGCCACGAAAGCCCAACCTGCGGGCGGCGCGGGCAACCTGCCGGAGTTCCGGGCCGACTGCAAGTACAGCCACCGGAAAGCGGACGACCCGATCGTCTTCCCGGGCCTGCCGGGCGCCTCGCACATGCACTCGTTCGTCGGAAACAAAGCCGTCGACGCCGACACAACGGCCGGCGACCTGATGAAGTTCACGGCTTCCACCTGCAAGCCGACCGTGGACCACTCCGCCTACTGGGTGCCGACGCTCTACGAGGCCGCAACCAAGCGGCCGGTCGAAACCACGGGTTTCCGGGTCTACTACCGCTCGATCCGCACCAATTCGACCGGCATCATGCCCATACCGAACGGCCTACGCATGATCGCCGGCGACGCCAAAAAGAAGGTGCCGACCCCGCGTGGCGCGCAGGGCCAGTTCTACTGCGCTTTCTACGGCCCGGGCGACATCGACGGCTACGCGCGCAGCACCAACGGCAACTGGCCGATCTGCGGCAACCCGGCGAGCCTGCACTTCATCCTGCAGTTCCCGGACTGCTGGGACGGCAGGCACCTGGACAGCCCCCAACCACAAGGACCACGTGGCATTCGGTACGAACAAGGGCTGCCCGGCCGACCACCCCGTGCGGATCCCAGCACTGACCTTCGACATCGCGTACGGCGCGAAGGGCTCGAAGGCCGGCTACTACCTGTCGTCCGATCCGGCAGGCAAAAGCGCCTCGTCAATGCACGGCGACGCGTTCCTCATGTGGGACCCGAACGCGATGAACCAGCGCGTCAGAAACTGTATCGCCCAGCGCCGAACCTGCAACAACGACGGCTACGACCCGTTCTCCTACTAAGCCTCGATCCACCGAGGCGGTTGATGTCGCGCATTGATTGACTGTTCTGGTATCGGATGATTCGGCGGCCATGCGGAATCGGCCGATCGCGTGATCGGCGTGCTCCGGGGTGGGCAGTTCGAGGCCGGAAAGCGGTTTGTGGCCCGTGGTGAGGCCGCGTGTTTCAGTCGATGTGCGGCGGTCAGCCGGATGCGGTGTAGGTGGCGGTGTGCAGGTTGTCGAACGCTGCTTGCCAGGGCCAGTGCGTGGGTAGATGCAGGTGGACGGTCCGGGCCCGGTGCGCGAGGCGGGCGGCGACGTTGATGATCCGGGCGCGGATCGTTGCCGGCCGGGCGGTCGTCCAGATGCCGGCGGCGAGGTGCCCGGCAGCGCGGGTCAGATTGTGGGCGATCGCGGCGCAGGCCAGCCAGGCATCGTTGGCGTTGAACCGGCCTGAGGGTAGGTGGGCGAGGGGTCCGGCGATCAGATCGGCGTTGATCTGCTCAATAACCGCGTGCCGACGGTGCTGGGCTTCGGCCTGCACGAGGGTGAACTCGCTGTCGGTGAACAGCGCGTGATACCGGTAGGCAGGCAGGAGTTCTTCCTGGCCAGCGGCTTGGGTGGGGTCGTCGCGGCGGATCCGGCGCACGATCAGCCGGGCGGTCACCGCGTGCCGGGTGCCGACGAACGCGGTGTAGATGGTTTCGGCGATCTGCGCGTCGGAGATCCACCGGCCGGCGTCTTCGTCCCAGACGGCCTGCGGATACTTGATGTCGATCCACTCGTCGTCGCCGATGCTGTCGCATGCGGCACGAATCTTCGCGTCGATGCGGGTGGTGACTGAGAACCGCACCCCGCGGCGCCGGCATCCGGTGATCACGGTCTTGGCGTAGAACGCCGAGTCCGCCCGGACCACGATCTCCCCCGAAGCGCCACATGCGCGGGCGGTGGTGATCGCCTCCGCGATCATGTTCGCGGCGCCCCGGGCCGAGCCGGCGTTACCGCTGCGGAGCCGGGTCGCGGCGATCACCGGCCTGGACAGGGGCGTGGACAGGGTGGCGATCAACGGGTTGTAGCCGCGCAGCCAGACGTTGTAGCCACCGACCTTGGCATGGCCGAACCCGATGCCCTGCTTCTGTTTGCCGTAGACCCGGCGCAGCATCGAGTCGATATCCACAAAGGTCAGCACGTCGGCGCCGGCCAGGATCGGTATCCGGGCGGCCAGCCCGACGAGGGTGTCCCGGGCCGCGGCCTGCAACTGCCGCACATGGCCGTGGGTGAAGGTCCGCAGGAACGAGCCGAGCGTCGACGGCGCGTACACGCCGGTGAACAGCGACCGCATCCCGCCGTGCCGGGCGACGTCCAGGTCGTCGATGCTGTCCGCGCCCGCGAGCATCCCAGCGACGATCGTCGCGACTTTGCCCGCCGGGTTGGCACCCTTATCCGTCGGCAACGACACCCGGTCCGCCACGGCGTCATGCAAGCCGACGTCCTGGGCCAGCCGCATCACCGGGACCAGCCCGGCACACGACACCAGATTCGGATCATCGAACGTCACGGCCGCCACCGGCGCGTCATAGCGTAATCTCACCTGCGAGGTGCCCTCTCGAACCGAGTGATAGAAGCGTCGTAACTCCTATCCTTCCAGTTCAGAGGGCACTTTCTATCTCCGGGGTACAGCCGATCCGACCTTCATCGGTGGATCGAGGCTAAGGGGTCCGAACGCGGTGCGCCGGCGTGCCGAGCCGACGCACCGCGTGGAAATGATGGTCATTTAATGCAGTAGACCGCGTAGGTGAGGTTCGATACCTGGTTCTGTGGTGTCGAGCTCTGGGTGCCGAAGGTCGCGAGATTCGCCTGTGTCGGCCTGATCTGCTGTAGGTGCGTCCCGGGCAGGCTCGTCTCGGCGGCGATGCCGGTCAGCTCCATCCCGGTCGGGCAGCCGAGGACCACCTTCTGGCTCGGCTCGGCGTCGGCAATGGACGCAAGGACCCGGCTGACGTCGGCGATGATGCTTGACGTTGCGCACACCGCGTATGCGGTGACGGTGTAGTTGCCGGCGAACCCGTCGGCATCCTCCTTGGCCAAAGCGCCCATCCCGGTCAATCCGTTCGGACCCGTTCCCAGGTCGACTTGGCCGCCGCCGTTGTCGATCTTTCCGCCGGTACCGACGACGATCTTGCCTGCGGGACAGCGCACCGGCGTGTCATGGAGTATGGCCGACGTCGGCGGGTCGGTGTGGTTGACGATCTCCAGCTGCATGCTGCTCGGTACGGTGGCGCAGAACACGAACACTTGGAAGCTCCAGGCAAAGGGGATGCCGAACTGGTCGGCGGCGGCGGTGACTTTGAAGCTGTCGACACCCGTGGCCGGGTGGATCGGTTGCATCTCGGTGATCACGGCGTGGACACCGCCGACGGTGAACGCACCGCCGCCGAGTACCCGTTGACCGGCTAGGCAGCTGGCGCTGAACGACTTGACGGCCTCCGTGGTGAACGGGGACTGGGTGTTGAACTGCTTGACGCTGCCGGGCGGCAAGGTCGCCGCCGTGGCCGGCGAGGCACCGACCGCTTGGGCACCAAGGACGGCCAGGCTGGTCGCCAGCGCGGCCGCCCAGATCTTTCTCCAACGTGCTTGCATGCTTTTCCCTCGAATTCCGTTGAGCCCCGCGTCGCGGTGCAGGTGGTTCCGGTCTGCCGTCGACTGTGCGGTGTCGGTAGCGCGGCGCAGAGGATTCCGGCCGAATCCGGCCGCGCCGGTCCGGGGATGGCCTGTCCTGGTTCTGACAGCCGGCGGAAGCGGGGTCGGCCAGGATGGAGGCGTCCGGGACATCGGCCACGGTCGGGGAGTTGAGCGATGTCGCCCACGCAGCGAACGGCCGGCCCGCCCGGCGAGGCGTTCGTGGTGCTACCCGACCCGGGGCAGGCCGATACCGTTGACGATTTGGTCGGGCGGTTGCGGTTGTTGAAGGTGTGGGCCGGCAACCCGTCGTTCGAGTGGATCAGAGAGCGGGTCAACGAGGCCTGGACCGCGGCGGGCCGGCCGGCCGGTGAACTGGCAGGTAGGACCACCGTGATGGACTGTTTCCGGCCCGGGCGACGGCGGTTGAACACCGACCTCGTGATCGCGGTCGTACAGGCGCTGCAACCCGATGTGGGGTACGTGACGCAATGGCGTCAGGCCCTGCGGGTCGTCGCCGGGAAGGCCCAGGCGGCATCCCAGGTCCGGGTGCAGGACACACTTCCCGGGAAGCTGGCCGGGTTCACCGGCCGTGCCGCAGAGCTGGACCAGCTCCGCGGGGAGGTGGCCCTGCACCACAGCGCCGTCAACGGCGGCACGGTGGTCATCTCCGCGATCGCCGGGATGGCCGGGGTCGGCAAGACCCAACTCGCCATCAACGCCGGGCATCTGCTCGCCCAGGAGAAGCCGTTCGATCGGATCCTGTTCGTCAACCTGCGCGGATTCCATCCCGACCCCGCCGCCCAACCCGCGGCCGACCCGGCCGCCGTGCTGGACGGTTTCCTGCGCCTGCTGGGTGTCCCCGGCCATCAGATCCCCCACGCGTTGCCCGCGCGCGTCGCGGCCTATCGCGATCGGCTCGCCGGCCGCCGCACCCTCGTGGTGCTGGACAACGCCGCCGACGCCGACCAGGTCCGGCCGCTGTTGCCCGAAGTGCCGGGCTGCACCGTGCTGGTCACTAGTAGACGCAGCCTCACCGCTCTGCGGCCCGCCACCCACCTGACGGTGGACGTTTTCACCCCCGACGAGGCGCTCGCCTTCCTCGTGCAGGCCGCACCCGGGATTCCCGTCGGCGACGACCCCGAGGCGCCGGCCCGGATCGCCCACCGCTGTGGCTACCTGCCGCTGGCCCTCGGACTCGTCGCCGGGCACATTCGCGCCGCATCAGGCTGGACGCTGACCGACCACGCCGACCGGCTCGACGAACGCCACCACAACCGACGGCTGGACGCCGGTGTGGAACTCGCCCTCGATCTGTCCTACCAGCACCTGCCCGCCGATCGGCAACGTCTGCTGCGACTGATCGCGCTGCACCCCGGCCAGGACCTCGACGCCCCCACCGCCGCGGCCCTCACGGGCTGTGACCTTGCCACCGTCGAAACCAACCTCCGCCACCTGTGCGTCGATCACCTGCTCCAACAGGGCATTCCCGGGCGGTACACCCTCCATGACCTCGTACGCGCCCACGCCACGAGCCGCGGCGGCGATGAAGACGCCCCATCCGAACGCCGCGCCGCATTGACCCGGCTGTTCGACTACTACCTGGCAACCGTCACCATCGCGATGAACACCCTGCACTCAAGCCATACCCACTACCGGCCCGGCGTCCGCCCACCCGGCGCTGCCACGCCGGACCTGACCGACCCGGAAACGGCCCTTGCCTGGCTGGACACCGAACGTCCCACCCTGGTCGCCGTCGCCGCGCACACCGCCACCCACGGCTGGCCCACCCACACCATCCGGTTGTCGTCCGTCCTGCTCCGCTACCTCAACGGCGGATACTTCACCGACGCCCTGTCCATCCACGGCCACGCCCGCCACGCCGCCCACCACATCGGTGACCAGACCGGCGAGGCCCATACCCTGACCAGCCTCGGCGTCATTCACTTCTGGCTCGGCCGGAACGGTTCAGCCGAAACATACCTCCAGCAGGCCCTGCGCCTCTTCCGACAGGTCGACGACGCCGTCGGCCAGGCCCGCGTCCTCAACAAACTCGGCAACGTCACGCAGCGGCTGGGCCACTATCGGCCCGCCAAAAACCACTTCCAGCAGGCGTTGGCGCTGTACCGGCAGGCCGGCAACCGCACCGGCCAGGCACGCACGCTGGGCAACCTCGGCTGTATCGAGGAACGGCTTGGGCGCTACCGGCTGGCCGTCGACCATCACAAGCATGCCCTGGCCCTGTTCCGGGACACCGGCGACCGCACCGGTGAAGCGTGGACCCTGAACAATCTCGGCGATGCCGAAGCACGGCTGGGCCTGCTCGGGCCGGCCGCCGAGCATCTCCACCACGCCCTGGCCCTGTTCCGGCAGATCCGCAGCCGCGCCGGTGAAGCCTGGACGCTTGTCAACCTCGGCACCCTCCACACAGACCTCGGCCAGCCCAGCCAAGCCGCCCAGCACAACAAGCAGGCCCTAGCCATTCACCAGGAAACCGGCGACAGAGCCGGCCAAGTCTGGGCGCTCAACGGAGCCGGCGAAGCCGCCCGCACCGCCGGTCACCCCACCGACGCCCGCACCCAGCACGCCGCCGCCCTCACCATCGCCACCGACATCAGCGACCGCCGCCAGCAAGCCCGCGCCCACATCGGCCTCGGCCACGCCCACCAAGCCACCGCCAACCCGGCCCGTGCCCGCCGGCACTACCGGCACGCCCTGACCCTCTACACCGAGCTCGGCACACCCGACGCCGACCAGATCCACGCCGGGCTCACCGCCACCAGCGACAGCCCCGGACAGACATGACGGCGGGTTGGGCGCGGGCCGGGCGGTCAGCGCGTGGCCAAGGACACGATATCGATCCGCGGATCGGCTCTTCTGCCACCGTCCGCAGCCGCTCGCCGTGGAAAAATTAGCGGCGATAGATGCGGGGACCTGCAGGTACGCGGGGGCGGAGCGGCAGCGGAACGGGTGAGAGACATGCTGCGCGAGTCGGTGTTCAGCAGCGATGATCTGCCGGCCGAGGACCGGTTCGACGCCTGGCGGGAGCGGATGAACAGTACGCACGCGCCGCTGCGGCTGGAGAGCGAGCGCGCCGCCGACTTTCACGCGCACCAGCGGCTGATCTCTCTGGGCGCGGTGTCGATGTGGCCGGCCCGCTTCGAGCAGTTGGTGTTTCTGCGGACACCGAGGCTGATCCGGCAGTCGGACCCCGAGGTCTACCACCTCTCGCTCCTGTGCGACGGGGCGGCCAAGGTGTCCTGGGGCAGGCAGGCGAACGCCTACCGGGCAGGTGACTTCCACCTCAACGACTCGTCCCGGTCGTACTAGATCTGGACCGGGCGCGGCTGGACTTCGTCCGTCGGCGTCGAGATCCCCAAAGCGCTGCTGCCCCTGCCGCGGCGCACCGTTGACCGGGCCGTCGGTCGGCATCTGTCGAATCGGGTGGGCCCGGGGGCGCTGCTGTCGCACCTTGCAGACCCGGCGTTCGAGGGCACGCCCGTCTATGTGGTGGCCGCGCGCTGGGGTTTCCGGCGTCTCGGCGGCCGACTGCTGACCGGGGGCGACCTTGGGAAACCTGCCCAGCCAGCGCCGAAGTGTCGTTAGCGGACGGTGCCCAACCGTCTTGGCTCTGCGTGCACACGTCAGGAAAGGCTCAGATCGGTCGCTGACCAGCCGAGTTGAGCCTCGGCGCAAGTTTTGTCGGACCCATCCGATACAACTACGCACACCTGTTCATGAGGAGGATCGGTTGTGACAAGCGAGGGCGTCGCCTACGAGCGGCGCAGCGCAGCCCCTGTCATCGCGTCCGTGCGGCCACGCAAGCTGGCCAAGGTGCCGTTCGTGGAGCTCGCCGAGGGCCGGTTGCAGGGGGTGGTGTCGAGCGGGTCGGACGTCTCGCGGGTCTACGTTTCGTCGATCACCGCGGGCGAACACGGCCTGAGCTGCAACACCAACAACAACCGCCCGTGCGGCGGGCTCAGCGGCGCCCACCCCTGCAACCACCTGCGCGCGCTGGTCGAGGCCGCCGTCGCGCAGTACGGCGCCGACCGCGTCGCCCGCTACCTCAAGGTCGAGCCGCCCGAGGACGAGACCGACATCTGGTCGGTGCTGCATCCGATCGCCGCACCCAACCGGACGCCCGAGGTGTTCAGCAGCTTCCTGCGCCACCTCGCCTATCTCGAGTTGCCGCCGAGCACCGATCCGCTGCCCGAGTTGCAGTGGTTCCCGGCCGCCGGCGCGGTGGTGCGCTGATGCTCGCTGATGCGCTCCGCGCGCATCGGGCCGGCCTCGACGAGGCGTTCGCCCTGGTCGACGGCCTCGATGATGCTCTTGTGCACGGCCTGGCCCGGCTCGACGACGATCGCGCCGCCGCCCTCGACGCGCTGGTCGCGGCCTTCTCGGCGGCCCCGCTCGCAGAGCGGGTCACCGACGCGATTGGCAAGATCATTTCCGGTACGGTGACCGATGAGCACCTTGCCGTGCTCGCCGGTTGCCGGGTGGCCCTGCTCGGCGCCGCCCACGACGCGCTGCTCACCGACCTCGACACCGCGCTCGGCCGCACCCGCGAGCCGTATCCTGCCGCGGCGGCCTCGATCGACGCCGGTCACCTTACCGCGGGCAGCCGGTCCTGGCTGCGCGAGCTGGCGATCGCCGGCTGGCGTGGCGTCGACCACGAGCTGGCCGCCGGTGGTTCCCAAGTGGTGCAGGCGCTGCTCGCCGAGCCGTCCCGGCGCCGCCTCGCGGTGCTGCTCGACGGCTTCGCGGCCGAGCTACGGGCGTCCGCCCCGGTCGCCACCCTGCCGCGGGTGCCGGTCCGCCGCTGGGCCGACCTCTGGGCCCGCGCGCTGATCCTCTCCCAGGACGGCCTGCCCGCCGATCCGTCCGCTCCGGTCGACGGCCGGCTCCTGATCCTCGGCGCCGATCTGCACGAACACCCGACCGTGTTCCGTTGCGAGGTGCACGGCCTGCTCGAAACGGCCGGCGGGGTCCGCCTGGTGCGCACCAGCGTGGCCGCGGCCAAGGTCGACACGATCAGCGGCGCGTCCGCCTGGCGCATGCTCTCCGCGTTCCCGATCCTGCTGGCCGGCCTGGCCGGGCATCGCTGCCTCGACGTGGCACAGATGACGCTGACCGTCGGCGGCAATCTGATCTGGGACGAGGCGCGGGCCTCGGCAGGCGAGCCGGCCGATCCGTTCGCGAGCGCCCGGGTGCTGCTCGCCGGTGCGATCGCAGCGTCCACCGCCCCGCTCGACCGGCACCCGGCCGCGATCGCCGAGCCCGTGCTGCTGGAGGGCTACACCGCGACCGCCGAGGCTTTCGATCTCGGCGGCGTCAAAGTTGGCCTGGATGTCGATCGGCTGCCCGCGGCCGGCCCGCTCACCCCCGAGCTGGTCGCCGCCTCCACTTCCTGCATCGGGCTGCTGCGTTTCGACGGCGGTCGCTGGGCGGTCCAGCCGATCGCGGTGCAGGCCACCGTTCGCAAAAAGGCGGTCGCTGTGCACACCGGCGACTGGGCGCTCGGCCCCACCGAGGCCAAGGCCGCCAAGGCGGAGGCGGCCGCCGGCACCGCCGTCGATGTGTTGCGCGAGCGCGCGGGAAGGTTGCTGCGCGAATGACCACTGGGGAAAACCGGCGACAGGTTCTCTACTGGCGGTTGCTGGCCCGGCTCTTCGATCCCGAGGAGCAGGCCGCGCTCGAGTCGGCGAGCGTCGCGATCGTCGACGACCTACGGCTGCCCGCGGCGCTGCTCGACCCGACCATCTCGATCGACAACGTGGTGCAGCGGTTCCCGCAGCTGGCCGCCGAGTTCGATGGTCTGATGACGCCGGGCGACGACGATCGCGAGGGCGAAGTTCGCCGCGCCGCGCTCGCCTCGAAACTGCTGCTCAACGTCTTCGCCACCGGCTCCGGTGAGGTCAGCGCCGGCCAGCTGGCCCGGTGGCAGGCCGACGCCGGCTGGTTCGAGCGCGCGCTCGGCCACGAGCCGGGTCAGCTGCGCAGCCGTCCCGAGGGGCAGGTGCTGGCCGGTCTCGAGGGCGACCTGGTCAAGCGGATGCACCTGCGCGAGGTGCTCGCCGATCCCACGCTCGCCAAGCAGCTCACCCCCAGCATGTCGCTGATCGAGCAGTTGCTGCGGGACAAGAACAATCTGGACGGCGTCGCGCTCGCCAACGCCAAGCGGCTGATCCGCCGGTTCGTCGACGAGGTCGCCGAGGTGCTGCGCACCCAGGTCGCGCAGGCGAGCGCCGGCACGATCGACCGGTCGATCCCACCGAAGCGGGTGTTCCGCAACCTCGACATCGACCGCACGATCTGGAAGAACCTGCCCAACTGGAACCCCGCGGACGAGCGCCTCTATGTCGACCGGCTCTTCTACCGCCAGACCGCGAAACGGGTCACCCCGGCCCGGCTGATCGTGGTGGTCGACCAGTCCGGGTCGATGGTCGACTCGATGGTCAACTGCACCATCCTCGCGTCGATCTTCGCGGGACTGCCCAAGGTGGACGTGCACCTGATCGCGTACGACACGCGCGCGCTCGACCTCACGCCGTGGGTGCACGACCCGTTCGAGGTGTTGCTGCGTACCAACCTCGGCGGCGGCAACGACGGGCCGGTCGCGATGGCCCTGGCCCGCCCCAAGATCGCCGACCCGCGGAACACCGTCCTGGTGTGGATCTCCGACTTCTACGAGTTCGACCGGTCGCAGCCGCTGTTCGACGGCATCGAGGCAGTGCACCGCTCCGGCGTCCGCTTCATCCCGGTCGGCTCGGTCAACAGCTCCGGCACCCAGAGCGTCAACCCGTGGTTCCGCCAGCGCTTCAAGGACCTGGGCACCCCGGTGATCTCAGGTCACATCCGCAAGCTCGTCGTCGAGCTCAAGAACTTCATCGCCTGAACAGCCTGAACAGCCTGAACAGCAGGGAGAAACACCCGAATGAGCGACATGCTGCGCGCCCCCGCCGAGACCAAGTACGCCGACGAGCTGAACTGGCTCGAGTCGATCGACGACGGGCCGAAGCCGTTCTCCTGGCGCCTGAGCCCCAAGATGGTGCGCCTGTTCGTCCTCGGCTCCGAGCGCGCCGACGGCCTGGACCGCGACATCGAGCAGAAGTGGTACGGCGACCGCAGCTTCGTCGAGCGGTCCATCGTCACCCTCGCCTCCGACCGGGGGCTGCTGCTGATCGGCGACCCGGGCACCGGCAAGAGCTGGCTGGCCGAGCTGCTGGCCGCCGCGATCAGCCGCAACTCCACCCTCGTGGTGCAGGGCACCGCCGGCACCACCGAGGACCACATCAAGTATTCGTGGAACGTCTCGATGGTGATCGCCAAGGGCCAGTCCCGCGCCTCGATGATCCCGTCGCCGATCATGACCGCGATGGAGCGCGGCGTCATCGGCCGCTTCGAGGAACTGACCCGCTCCACCAGCGACGTCCAGGACGCGCTGATCTCCATCCTCTCCGAGAAGTACGTCTCGATCCCCGAGCTCGACGCGGACAACATCGTCTTCGCCAAGCCCGGCTTCTCGATCATCGCGACCGCGAACAGCCGCGATCGCGGGGTCAATGATCTGTCCTCGGCGCTCAAGCGGCGGTTCAACTTCGTCCGTATCCCGGTGGTGACCAACAAGAAGAGCGAGGCGGAGATCGTCCGGTTCCGCACCGAGGAGCTGCTGCGCCGCCACAACATCGAGCTCGAGGTGCCGCCCACGCTGCTCGACGTGCTGCTGCAGAGCTTCGCCGACCTGCGCGCCGCGGCCGGCGCGGCCACCAGCGACGACGAGAAGCTCGAGTCGGCGCTGTCCACCGCGGAGCAGATCGGCGTGCTCGAGGACGCGATCCTGCACAGCAACTTCTTCGGCGCCACCGCGCTGAACGCCGAGACGCTGGCCGGTTCGCTGGTCGGTTCGCTCGCCCGGCGCAGCCCGGAGGACCTGGCCATCCTGAACAAGTACTGGCACGGCGTGGTCGAGCCGCGCAGCAAAGAGAACGGCGGCGAGTGGACCGGTTTCCTTCAGGGCGGCCGCCAGGCGATCGCCACCCTGTCATGAGCGGCCCGTTCGACGCTCTACGCGACCAGTTGCTCGGAGCCGCCGAAGCGCTCAGCGATGGCCCGGCCGCACTGCCCCAGATCCTCGCCGGCATGGTGGACGACGTCGACAACGCGCTGCGCGAGCCACTGGAGATCTTCCCGGTCTGCCACCACTCGCCGGCCTCCGCGCTGGCCATGGTCCGCCGGCTCCGCGAGAAACAGCCGAAGGTCATCTACCTGGAGCTGTGCGAAGACATGGCGCCGTTGCTGACCGAGCTGCGCAACTGCCGGCTGCCGGTCGCGCTGCAGGCCTTCGCGTCCGAACTGGAGGGATTCCCGGTCGAGTCGGCCCCGCTCAGCGTCATCGCCCCGATCACCGAGGGCTCCGCCGAATACCAGGCCATCGCGTACGCGTTGGAGACCCCCGGCGTGGAACTGGTGCTCGTCGACCGGTCCACCGATCACGTCTTCCAATGGCAGCCCAATATGTCAAAGGTGCCCGAGGACGAGGCATCTGAAGGCGGGGCACCCGAGGAAGACCTGCACGGCGACGCGGTCGGCCTCGAGATCGGCGACCTGCGGCCGCGCTTCGCCGAACTGGAGGAGCACCTGCTGCACCACGGGCGGGTCCGGCACTGGTCGGAGTGGTGGGACCAGTACGTGGAACAGCCGCTCGCGGGCGCCGACCATGACACGTACCGGCAGGTGATGGTTTTGATCGGAAGCTTGTTCCGACGGCTGGCGCCGCACGACACCGCGCGGTGGGACAGCGACGAGGACCGCGAACGGTACATGTGGACGCGTATCCGCGAACACCTGGCCGCGACCGGCACCGATCGGGCCGACTGCCTGTACATCTGCGGGGCTTTTCACGCCGCGAGCCGGCTCGCCGAGGTGGGTTCGGCAGACGGCACCCCCGACTTCGAGATCACCCCGCGCACGGACACGAAGTGGCTGTACGGCCTCATCCCGAGCAGTCACTCCGCGATCGAGGCGCAGTTCGGACTCGCGCCCGGCTCGGTCTCGATCGCCGCCGCCACCTGGCAGAAGTCGCTCACCAAGACCCGGCTCACGCCCTTCGAGCTGGCCGGGCAGAAGGGCAGCCGGAAGAAGACCCGCAAGGCGCTGCCCCCGCCCACCGCCGAGGCGGCGCCGACCGACCAGCTCACCGGCTACCTGTCCGGCCCGCCGGCGCTCGACGGGCTGGACGAGGAGGAGCTGCGCGGCTGGTGCGTGGACATCGTCCGGCTGGCCCGCCGCAGCGGCTACCTGGCGAGCACGGCCGACGCGATCGCGATCTTCGAGACGTCGGTCCTGCTGGCCGGCCTGCGCGGCCGCGCCCGGCCCACGCCCTATGACTTCTCCGACGCCGCGGTCACCTGCATCGAGAAGGACGTTGTCCCCGGCCGCCGCGACGTGCGCCGGCTCTGCGAGATCCTGCTCGGCGGCGACCGGGTCGGCCAGGTCGGCTACGACGCGCTGCCGCCCCTGGCCCGCGACGTCTACGACCGGCTCGCCCCGCTCGGGCTCAACCTGGAACAGCGCACCATCCAGCGTGCCCTGCTCGACCTGGCCGCGAAACCGGAGCTGGCCGCCTGCTCCCAGCTGCTCTGGATGCTGCGCTACCTGCTGCCCGACCACGCCGTACGCCCGGTGATCGGTTCCCGCCGGCTGGGCGAGAAGCATTTCCAGGAGAGCTGGGACCTCGACCTCGGCCGCCACCAGCGCACCGTGATCGAGCTCGGCTACGAGGGCGTGACCGTCGAACAGGTCCTGGAACAGCGCCTGCGCCGAGCCGCCTGGGACCCGAAGGCGACAGCCGCCGTGGCGCTCAAAGCGGTCGAGGACTCTCTGCTCTTCCTGGCCAGTCCCCGCCTGACCGACGAGCTGGGCGGCCGGGCGGTCGAGCTGCTGGCGGCCGAGCGCACGGTCGACGACGCCCCGGTCGTGCTGCGCCGCATCCGCCGGCTGCTGGTCCACTACCGCAGCACTGCACCGGCCCTGCCCGGTTGGTGCGAACGCTTTGTCACCGAGGGGTACGCGCACTACTGCACCCTGCTGCCGACCGCGTTCGTCGACGACGAGGCCGGCGTACGGCAGGTCGGCGCGATGCTCGGCTTCCTGTTCAGCATGGAGAGCCTGGCGTTGTCACTCGGTTGTGACCGCACCCAGCTGGAGCTGGCGGTCCGCCAGTCGCACCCCGAGTCGCCGGCCAAGGTGGCCCTGCTCTGGGCGGCCAAGCACCAGTTGGGCGCCCTGCCCCTGCCCGACCTGCGCACCCGCGTCGACGACCTGCTGGCAAACCCGCTGGTCGTGCCGGCGTTCCCGCAGTACGTGAGCGGCTTTGTGCAGGCGCTGGAGCCGGTGCCGCGCCTGGCGCCGTTCGTGGTCGAGACGTTGTCAAAGGCGTTCGCCCGCCTACCTGATCCGGTGCTGCTGCCATGGCTGCCCACCCTGATCACCACGCTGCGCGCCCAGGCCGCCGAACTGGTCCCGGTCCTGACCCGAGAGGCGGGCCGAACGTTCCCCGGCACGCTGGCAGCCCTGGACGATTGGACCGCGCCATGGAACGCCCGCCGCGCGGCACCCGTGAAGGCTGTTCCGGCGGGCACGGCGTTCGCTTTCATAGCCGAACATCCGGCGGCCACCGATGCGGTCGCCAAGCTGCTCGGCTGCACCAGCGACTGGCTGCCATCGAAGCCCGCGACCGCTGGTCCCCCGGTGCTGCTGACCGAGTTCCCGGAAACGGCCGCAGCCGTGGGGATGCTGGTCGGTCAACGCTGACCAGATCGATCAAGGCGGTCAGCGTGCTCCCGCGGCCCGCAGCAGTGCGACGGTCCTGTCGAAGCCCGCGCCGGTCGCGATCGCGAGCGGCGTGCGTCCCTTCGCGTTCGGGGTGTTCGGATCGGCTCCGAGCTCCAGCAGGGCCGCGACGGTTTCGGGGTGTTCGCCCTTGTCCGCGCGACAGGACATGGTCAACGGTGTCTCCTGGTCGCGGATGGGGACGTTCAGATCGAACCCCAGCGCCACCAGGAGTTCGCCGATCGTTCGATCGGTGCCGAGCGGGCCCAGGCTCTCCGCCTCCGCCGCCCCGGCACCGTGGTCGAGCAGCAGGCGGACCAGGTGGATCGAGCCTTGGCGGGCGGCCGAGGTGAGCAGCCGGCCACCGCAGGTGCGAGCGTCGGCCCCGCTCCCGAGCAGGAGGGTCGTGGCGGCGACGGATCCTCCGTCGACCGCGTGGTGCAGCGGTGTCACGGGATGAAAGTCCTCGTGCGGAGACTGCGCGTTCACCAGCCCCGCGCCGATGTGCCCCAGCAGCGCGTCGAGCTCACCCAGGAACGCGGCGCAGAACACGTCCACCCGCGCTCCGTGATCGAGCAGAAATCGCGCCGTTTCGGTGCGGCGGGACCGCACCGCGATGCAATAGGGCGACACCATCACCTGGGTCACGTGCACGGCCGAGCCGGGGATCTCCACATCCGCACCCCTGGCCACGAGCCAGCGAACGACCGGCAAGCGGCCGCGCCGGGCCGCCGTCCAGAGCATCGTGGCGCCGTCCCCCGCGCGCTGGTCGATGAGCCGCGGATGTTCCTGGACGAGCGTCGTGACGGCATCCAGATCGCCCTCGCCCGCCGACGCGATCGCCTGCTTGAGGATCTCTTTCGGCGCACCGTCGTTCACGAGGCGAGCCGCCGGTCCGCGCAGCAGATCCAGGACGACAGCTTTCGCGTACGCGGCAATGCCGGCGTCCTCCATCGACGCGGCGAAATGTGCCAGCCAGCGAGCGGACTCCGCCGCGCTGATCAGCCGATGGAGGTGGCGGCGCTGCATGCCGACGTCTCGAATGCCGCGTTGCTCGCCGCCGAAGATCGTCTCGAAGAACTCCTTGAGGCGTTCCCGTTCGCCGGGCCGGTGGCTGCGAAAGAGTCGCGCGAGCTCGGGGTCGCGTTCGAGACGGTCGTAGAGGCCGTCAACAATCAGGCCGACCCCGCGACGACCGCCGAGCGCGACAAACAGCTCGGTCATCGGCTCGCCAACGGTAGGCACGCCGCGATTTTCGCACGGAAAGTTGCGCCCTTCCGGCAGTCAGTGTGCTGGGTACGCTGCCGGTATGACGAGGCGTCAGTCCCCGAGGATCAGGATCACCGCGGCGGGGCAATGCCGCACCGCCGAGCGGACCGCCTCGTGCTCCGCGGCCGGTGGCTCGGGGTCGAGCAGGACGACGATCGCCTCGGCCGGGTCGTGGCCGAACACGTTCGGGGCGGTGAGCGCGCACGTCCTGGAGCCGATGCACATCCCGGTGTCGACGGAGATCTTCATCGACTGCTCCCTATTTGACCGGTGGTCACCGCGTCCACACTGCACGTTGATCCGAATCGGGTCAACGCCACTGATAAATGGCGGGAAACGGGCAAACCCGGGCCCGGCTCGCGCAATGTTTTGGCAACATGGCCGAGATGTGAACGCCGCAGATCAGGCGTCTACTGCAGAGATCTAGTTCGCTTGAGCAGAGGCAGGGCCCCATGACAGCGGTTCAGACGCCGGAGGTTGCGGCCGAGGTCCGGGAAGGCAGTTACGGCACCAAGGTGACCGCGGTGGAGCCGGGTGGCGCCGGCTTCATTCCGCTCGAGGAGCGGCACGGCCGTCCGCTCAATCTGTTCTGGACCTGGATGTCACCGAACCTCGAGTTCGCCACGATCTTCGTGGGCGTGATCTCGGTCCTTTACTTCGGTCAGACGTTCGGCCAGGCCGTCGCCGCGATCGTGCTCGGCACGGCGCTCGGCTCGGCCACCCACGGCATCCTGTCGGCCCGCGGGCCGGCGATGGGCGTACCGCAGATGGTGTTGTCCCGGATCGGTTTCGGCTATCGCGGCAACATCCTGCCGGCCGGCCTGAACGCGGTCGTCGCGGGCATCGGCTGGTTCGCGGTCAACAGCGTCAGCGGTGCGCTGGCGCTGGCCACCCTGACCGACCTGCCCAACGCGCTCTGCCTGGTCATCGTGGTGCTGCTGCAGGTGGCGATCGCGTTCTTCGGGCACAACCTGGTGCAGGTGTTCGAGCGGTACGCGTTCCCGATCCTGGCGGTCATCTTCCTGATCACCTCGGTCATCACCCTGTCGAAGGCGGCGCCGAGCTCGGTGGCCGGCGCCACGGGCGGCCTGGGCGGCTTCCTGCTCACGGTCGGCGCGGCCTTCGGCTACGCGGCGGGCTGGAACCCGTACGCCACCGACTACACCCGCTATCTGGCGCCGGCGACCAGCAAGGTCTCGACCGGCATCTGGGCCGGCCTGGGCATCTTCGTCTCGTGCACGGTGCTGGAGATCGTCGGCGCGGCGTCGGCGACGATCGCGGCGCCCGGCATCGAGAACCCGACGGAGGCGTTCACCAGCCATCTGCCCTCGGCGGTCGCCAACCTGACCCTGCTGGCCATCGCGCTCGGGGCGATCAGCGCGAACGCCATCAACATCTACTCGGGCTCGATGTCGTTCCTGGCGCTCGGCATCAACCTGCCGCTGAACCTGCGCCGGGCGATCGTCTCCGGCGTCTTCGGCGTGCTCGGCTTCCTGCTGGCGCTGTCCGGGCTGAGCGACGCGGGCCACAAGTACGAGAACTTCCTGCTGGTCATCTCGTACTGGGTCGGGCCGTGGCTGGCGGTGTATTTCGCCGACTGGTTCCTGCGCCGCGGCAAGCGGGTCGACGGCTTCCTCTATGACAAGACACACAACCCGTTGTCGGGCGTGATCGCGATGGCCGTCGGCATGATCGTCTCGATCTGGCTGTTCTCCAACCAGACCGAGTACAAAGGGCCGGTACCCAGCCATTTCCCGTCCTGGGGCGACAGCACGTTCGAGGTCGGTTTCGTGGTCGCGGCGCTGCTCTACGTGGTGTTGTTCCAGTTCCAGAAGGACCGCGACGCGGAGGAGACCGCCGTCGTGGCGTGAACCGCGCACCGCGGTCAGCAGGCGTACAGGGATCTACGGTAGAACCAAGCCGTGATCGACGCGTTCGACGGCCTGGACCGGGTCGGCTGGCCGGGCCTGCACCATGCGCACGGCCCGGCCACCGACGTCCCCGACCAGCTCCGTGGCCTGCGCTCGAGCGACTCGGCGACCCGCGACTGGGCCGCCTTCGAGCTGATGGGCAACGTCTATCACCACGGCGCGCGCTGGCCGGCTAGTCAACATGTGGTGCCGTTCCTGGTGGCCCTCGTAGACGACCCGGCCACGCCGGACCGGGCCGGCGTGGCACGGCTGCTGCGGGCCGTCGCGCTCGGTGACCGTACGGACCGGCACCTGCCCTTCTCCCCCGTCGCCGCGTTCACCGCGGCCGACCTGGTCACCGACGCCCAGGAAGCCCGGTGCGTGGCGGCCGGGTACGAGAGCGAGGAGCTCGAGGCCTGCGCGCTGAAGTGGGACCGGGACGCCTATCTGGCGGCGGGGCGGCACGTCGCACGCTACGCGCGGTGGATCGGCGCCCCCGACACCGAGCTGGCGGCCCGGGCCGCGGAGCTGCTCGCCTGGTTCCCGATCATCCCGGCGACGATCGTCGCGCTGATCGCCATGCCGCCGGACCCGGCCCGCTGGCTGCCCCGGGCCAGCGCCAACCTCACGCTGGCGCACCTGCCGGCGGAGGTGCCGGGCATGACCGAGGGCCTGCGCGCCCAACTGCACGCCGTGCCCCTGGCGGTCCGGCTGACCGCGGCCGTCGCGCTGGCCTACCGGAT
>Ga0307512_10002320_pt1 | contig 24528 bp, 26 predicted proteins | sample 14_EM_MG_FD_200267 | JGI IMG/M metagenome (GOLD analysis project Ga0307512, IMG submission 200267) | Populus trichocarpa ectomycorrhiza microbial communities from riparian zone in the Pacific Northwest, United States - 14_EM | ecosystem: Host-associated > Plants > Roots > Unclassified | place... | reverse complement strand
TCCATTGAGTCTTCTTCTTAGCCAAAGCTCGCATAACGCCATCCATGTGATCAAACATGTCATTGTACACTGTGATAATGTGATGCAATGTGACTGTATACCTCTTTGACATCCAGAGGGTCCAATATCGGAATGGTCTCAATACTTCCATGACATACTTGACAATCGTCCATTCATCTTGTGTTGTGAAGAGTGGCCGGTGATCACTGTATTTTGGATTTTGGAGCCACTCGCGCGTGAATTCCCGTAATCGGTAGGCGCACTTGAGTATCTCCAATGTTGAGTTCCACCGTGACTTCACATCCATAATCGGAAGTACGCCGATGTAGACTCTGGCTTTTTGACAGTCAATGAACTTGTTTCGACGACCAGGTGTCAGCGTAATCTATACTGCAAGCATTCTCTGCTATATGATGGTCAATTTCAGGACTTCCAAAATATCATGAAATACGTACTTTCTCAATTATCTTTGCTAAACCTGGTTTCATGGCCGACACCTTATTGATTCTACCATTGCCCTCTTTCCGAAGTCTTTGACTCTTCCCAATGTCTATGCTTTCATTGTCTCCAAATTGCTGATTGCGCTCATGGGCTTCCCAAGACTTGGTGTGGCCTTTTACACTGAGACTGCTCATGAATGCACCTAAAGCCAGCTGTATGACATGTGCCATGCATGGTATGTGGTTTCTCAGTGCAGGCCACTCGATTCCAGAGGCCTCAAGTGTTGATTGCAGTGTGCGTGACATCGAATGATTTGAGGAATCATTATCAGTTGTAATACCAAGCAATTGGCCGTCGGTAACCTCGAAACAATCAAGCACGTCATTCATATGTACGGCTAGCCTTGCTCCAGTATGTTGGCCCTTGACATATCATCCGTAATTAGATTTCGAAAGCGGAAAAGAATAGGCGATCAACCTCATCAAAAGCGAGTTCAACTTCATGCAATGCCAAATTTCGATCCATACAGTAAGGAATGACCGACGTTATGGTGACTTTGTTTGTTGATGTCCATCCGTCCAAAGCTAAACTAACTTCATTTCGTGACAGCAATTGCTTCCTAATTGCATCCACACCCAGTGCATATTCCCTCCGGCAAATGTTGCTAAGGGTTGTAGTGCACAGCATTAGTAGGTCGTCAAGTAACATCTTATATGACCGTCCCAGCTCAAGATTTGATATAGCGTTCCATGGAATATGAGCCGAAATAAATCCTAACATGAGGTAGCGATTCCACATGTCTTCGTGAAATTCGGAAGTTTCAAAGTCTTTAGCTGCCAATTTGGAACGTTTTGTCTGTCACTTTGGTCAATATGGATTGACCTGGATGTCAAAGATATATTCCCTCTGTGAACATACTATTTTCATTTCTCGACTTCCTTGCCTCTTCAGAATGGCCAACGCTGTTTCATCAACCGTCGAACTCGTTAATTTAGTTACTTCTGACTCTGTTAATTCGTTTAACTTTGCGATGTGAGCTTTTGTAAGCAAATGTTTCCCCATTGAGCTTGTCTTATGTGCTGATGGATGACGAAGAGCTTGGTGACAAACGATACATATGATTCCAGGTCTGCCGGTCTCCTCAATTCCACTGTGTAAGTAAAATCGCCAGGAAGGTGCATGTCTAGAATCATTCCAAGCAATCAGACTTTCCGAGTCTACATTCATTGAAGCCCACCGAGCATCGAAGACAATTTGTAAAGTAAGGTCGCTCAAATCCCGAATAAAGACACGTTCATTTTCGGAAGAGATCATAACCTATAGCACTGAGGTATTCAAAGATTGTGAATCACACACGGCGGTAGGAATAAGAAAGCTTGATAATACGACTCGAGTGACTGCTGAAAGTAAAGTTATAGTACAGCAGATTGCTGGTTCTTAAATATTGACTCTAGAGCTACAGGCAAAAAAATCAGATCTGTGAGATATTGCATGCATATTGGTGAAGTTGTATACAAAGACACATTGAAAAGACTGACCGTGTAAAACTCAATTTAGGAATGGCGCAATGCAGTTCATTGCTGTGTAGCTTACTGAGCCTCTACAATGATTGTTTACGCTCCGTGGGTGCTCAATTGCAGGAGGCGGACGTGATATCATAGGTAGTATTTTTGCTACAAAAAGGCTGCCGATAAGTTGATTGTGGGTTTGCTGCATCCCATTGCCCCTGGATTATCCAAGATGCAAGATCAAGAATCGTTGATGCTCCGTTGATGCTCCGTTGACATTCATTTTAGAACATAGTTACAATGTTGCAACAAGCACCTTTGCATAGAAAGGGGGCTGATAGTTCGATTACAGAATAATGTCGCCGCACGGCCCCATGATTAATGAAGATGCAAAGCCTACAATCGTTGACGCTCCATTGACGCTCATTTCGAGGGCATAGGTGCGATGTTGCCGAAAGCATTTTTGCCTAGAAAGACGGCGGATAGCTCGATTATGGGTTTATGTCACCGCATGGCCCCTTGATTGACGAAGATGGAAGGCCTAAAATCGTTGACGATCCGTTGAGGCTCATTTTCAAGGCACAGGTACAATGTCGTCAAAAACATTTTTGCCTAGAAAGGTGGCTGATAGTTCGACTATGGATTACAGTGGCCGCACGGCCCCTTGATTAACAAAGATGCAAGGCCTCAACTTGTTGATGCTCCGTTGATGCTCATGTTTAGGGCATAGGTATGATGTCGCCAAAAGCATTTTTGCCTAGAAAAACGGCCCATAGCTCGATTATGGGTCGATGTCGCCGAATGGCCGGCAGATTGACGAAGAAGGAATGCCTAAAATCGTTGACGCTCCGTTGATGCTCATCTGTGGGGCATAGGTACGGTGTCGCCAAAAGCATATTTGCCTAGAAGGGCGGCCGATAGTTTCAGTATGTGTTAATGTCGCCGCCCAGCCCTTTGGATTGTTCAAGTTGCAAGGCCAAAAATCATTGACGCTCCGTTGACGCTCACTTCTAGGATGTGGCAATGAGCGTGTCATTTGTCTCTTTCGCTATAACGCCCACCAATTCAGTCACTTTGGCAGTATGTGACAATGCCGCCCATTGATTGCCGAATGTGTAAGACTAAAAATTGTTGACACTCTGTTGATGCTCACATCAATCACATCGAAACAGCCTTTGTACACACAATAATTGTATGCAACAAATCATATACACATTATTGACATCCAATAATGCGTTTGTATGTGTCATCGTTTGCATCCAGGAGTTTTGTTACCTCTCAATTTCTGATCAACTGCTATCTACGCTATCTAAGTGAGAGATGACGTGGCCCTATCACATTCCCGCGCTTTTGGCCAGCAATTTACAGCATGTAGATCGTTTCACTCATTTTTGGTAAATATAGCTCGATTTCCTCACCTTTTCTTATCCAGCTCCTTCTCCTCGATTTCCATGACACACCATAAGCAATTTCAAATATTTCAACCATGTGCACGAGGTCTGTGCAGAGAGTTATAATGTTGGATACATAGATGAATGCAGCATGATGGTGGTTGTTCGGCCACATTTATTATGAGCACGGACCGCTCTTTCTATGACACGTATGACATCACTCACCTAAATTTTATTAGTATATTTCGTCACCAATATAGCTTTTGCTTTGTCGCTTAACAGTCACTTGCAAATAGTAATCGAATGTTTTGGCCATCTTTCCTCGTGATTTGGAATCTAGAAATTTCACATGGTGCATTTGACCCTTGCACATGCACAGACGAATTATCATGTCTCACAATTAGGTCAATGAAATCAAGAAAAAGCTGACACATTGCAAAATTGGTAAACAATTTGCTTTTCTCCAAGATATGATGTCAAAAATTACGATTTGCCTATCTATTCCTGCGCTGACGCAGGAGCCGTCACCATGTCTTCGTCCGAATCCGAAATCTTTATGGTGATTAGCTGGAGGCTATATGGAGGGGTAAAAGCTTACTGGTTCAACTGGCTTCGCTTTCAGCAAAGATGACATATCGTGCTCTGCAGCGGGCTCAAGACCGGATATGCTCGTGTTCGACTGCAGTTTCACTGAACATAGCCTAATATGACTACTTCCTGGTCGAGAAGTCCCTTGCGGCATTCGCGATATTCCGGGGACAATGTTAAGACACTCCAGAAGCTCTCCAATCGTTGTCGGTACAGGTGTCGCTGCATCATCATCCGTTTGCTGTTGAACGACTGCCGGAACCCGCAATGCGGATGTGCCGTTCTTCATATCTCTTTCACGGAAGTAATTGGCTGCGTCATTCCATCCCGGTTGTGTCCATTCGTTGAGCTTCATCTGATTCTGACGAAACCTCTCCAGGCGCTACTCCACCGTTTTCATGATTGTGCCCATCACCCAGCCAGGTTCGTCATCTTCTCTCAGCTGGCCCTGCTCAGTCTCTTCATCATCCTCATCTTCCCCATCCTCCCCATTGTCGGAACTTGCAAGATCACTCAGACTGTCTCCGATGGCAACCATCATCTCTAGTAATTACTTTTCTGGCTCTCCGTTCGGCAATCCCATGTTTTCAGCTTTCCTCGTATCTTCCTGCTCCTGCTGAACCGCTGCCTCTGCATCTTCAACTCGGTCTCTTGGCCCAGCGGTCTCTCTCCCAACATAATCCTCGATCCATTTTTCTTTGTCTCAATTGCTTAAGAAGTGAGTTTCTCGTCGTTTCTCGGCCACAAGCTTCTTTTTGGATCGCAAGCTGCGCAATGCCCCAATGGCTCGGACTCTCTCTGCTTCCAAGCCGCTCTTGCCTTCATTTGCTTGATGAAGTCGTTGTGTGAAGCGCTTTGTCAATTTACCATATTTGGCCACCGGAAGTGGCGAAAAGTTGTTTTTCGGAGCATTGACCATTGTAGTGTGCCTTGACTTTGTTGTTAGGTGAGATGTTGGATGTTGCAAGATATGGACAATATGGAGGCAAGCTTCGTCTTTTATGTCAAGGTTGGTACATTTACTAATCTTGAACAAAGCAAAAACGCGGTTTTGACAGTCAATAAAATGGGAATCGTTAAGCTAACCAACCATACATCATGACTTGATCGCTAGCGTCAGTTTCATCTAATATCCTGGGGATTCTTTGAGACAAACATCAGCGGACGTCCTTTCCCTTGTACAATGATCGATTTATTTCTGACAATCAGGCGATTTTGGCCATCGTACACCGCTAGTGTTAGCAAACGTTCCAGTTTTGGACCCAGCCGGTTTTATAGGTCTGTGTCGCAACAGCCTTACCCCATCAAAAATCCACGATTTTTTAAGCGAACCATCACTTTAAGGCCACAAATATTGATTGGAGAGTTTAGTATTTGGTATGTAAAATATGCAGCTTTGCACGGTGCATCTTTTGGCTGTCTCCGATTTTTGATATCTTGAAATCTCAGCAAGTGGCAGCTCGAAAACCTCATTTTGAATCCAAAAATCACAATAATTTCAAAGCAGCTTGCTCAGTTTTGAAGATATCAAAAATCGGAGACCACAAAAAGATGCGCCGGCTGAAGCTGCATATTTCATGTCCCAAACACTAAATTATTGGATGAATATTCGTGGACTTAATTGAGGGAACCATTTGGCACAAATCCGGACCGAACCGGCCAGGTTCGGGTTTTCTTGGAACCACTATGATACAAACGGTCCGAAAACGGAACCGTTGCTAACACTACCCACCGCAATATATCCTTGTTCACAAATACACAACATCGGACCTACTTATTGCACATTGCGGGGCGGTGGGAAACCCCTGCAACCTGCTGCCATACGCAACAGGATTCATCTTGAGTATATGGAACACCTTGGCTGCTATTTATTCTATTCTGACATGAAGCTAACTATATAGTCCTCAGGACTTCCCACTTCTTTTCGTTATCATCCTCCTCTCCTATTCCACACCACCATATCATGGAGACACAATCACCCCAGCCAGCAGTGAGAGGATCGAAATCAAGCCGATTGGCGGGTGATACATCGAATACGTCACTGATTGGCACACAGCAACAACGCAGACACCAGCAAGTCCACTGCGATGCTGCCGATGCAGCCAGCAGAAACATGACCCAGGATGCCCATTTAAAAATCGTCCGTAAAACTGAAAGCAGTAGGAATAACCAGCAGCAAGCAGTTCGATGTAAGTATATGCATATTGTGGTAAACAGCCGACAATTAATCGTATAACGTTCGGCGGGTGTACCATGAGAGCTATGCAACCAATTTCTCGCTGCCTGTAACAGGAAACCTCCATGGTCGACGAAGGCATTCGTCCCGACAGTAAGGGATATTGAACATTATGATGTCGTCAGCTCTGGAATTTTCGCGCACGAATTCCCTGATCAGAATCCCCATAGGTGGATAACACAAGCTTTAGTCAGCTTGGAGGAGGCTACGGAAGCGTATATGGTTGAGGTAATCGCCGAATCTCATCGTTACAAGCAGCAACTAACTTCTGGTAGGTTTTCAACATGTCTGCTACTAGGCAAGGCAAGGAGGTCGGGTACAGTTGGAACAGTCCGACATGCGCCTGGCCTTGAATGTGGCGAAAATGGCCAAAGAAGGCTTTTCGCGCGCCGCAATAGAGGAAACGTAATTCCTGATGCAAAAACCTTGCGCCAAGGACTGAGGGGAGAAGCAGCGGGGTGTTTAGTTTCCTGGGAATAGAAAGCTGAAGGCTGCGATAGAAAGACACACGGCTATGCGTCGTCAAAACCAGACAGCTGGATGCCTTCCTTGCCAAAATGGCAAACCAAAGAATCTGCAGACACGATGGAGATGCAAAGGAACAGGTGCATCTCCCCCAGACAGACACAGACAGCCAACTTCAGAGGCGATGCCACCTCTGCCAAAACCGCCATCCACCCCAACTGGTAACAGTTCCGGAGCTCAACGGGCCCAAATGGTCAATTTGCCAGCTGGATATGCGTATCCACATACACCCCTTCCCTGTGCTGAATACTGTACGCTCAATGGTTTTGCCCAGGAGAGCCAGCACGATACAGATTTTGATCCAGATATGCTGACTGATGAAGGAACATCCACTGGTTAGTACACTATCTGCTGTGTGGTAATGCAGCTGACATCCATGTTAAAGACCAGAGCAGCCTATTGAGCGAACCTATAAGTGATAACGAGTATTGATTGAAAGGCACGGGATTTTGGAGATAATTATTATATATTTATATGTATTATTAAAGAACAATGTAGTGATCAAGAAGAAAGTAAATGAAATCGCTAGAAAGGCTGCCAGATCAATGTGAATGAAGCGCTACGCCAAATTGAATGATTGTATAATGTGGATACACGCGTGGCAAAATGAGCGTCAAAGGAGCGTCAACAATTTTAGTTCATGTAGGTCCGGTAATGCACAATTGATTTCGTCGTAGTCATGCATAATTGAAGTATTGGCCGCCTCTGTTGGCAAAAATCATATCGACAAGCTTCCTACCTCATCTTGAAAATGAGCGTCAACGGAGCGTCAACGATTCTTGGTCATGCGTCCTGGGTAATTGCATCGCTGATAGGTTGTACGCAGTCATAAAGAAATTATTGGCCGCCTTTATAGGCAAAATAGATTAGGATACCCCCCCTGCCCCATCTTGATCATGAGTGTCAACGGAGCATCAACGATTATTGGTCGTGTATCTTCGGTAATATGGGGTGCAACTGGTTGCAGACAGTCATATACGCATTATCGGCTGCATTTATAGGCAAAAGAGAAACAGAAACGCTACGTGCCCCATCTTGAAAATGTGTGTCAACGATTGTTGGCCTTCCATCATGGTTAATCACAGCGCGATGTGGCCGTTATGCTCTATATACATCTTTTTGACTCCTTTTCTATGCTAAAAGGCTCAAGAATACTTAGTGGGAGCTCTGTAAATGACATAGATTGTTACTGTCCAGGAGGATGTGGCGGGAATGTCCCGTACCTATCTGCCTATACAGGCTGCCATCTCCTCGTTTATGGATGCTCATGATCAAGCACCACTCATATTACCGAAGATCCAAGACCAATAATCATTGACGCTCCGTTGACACTCATTTTCAAGATGGGGTAGGGAGCGTTTCGCTTTCTTTTTTTGTAATAAACGCGGCCAATACAATGTTTATGGCTATGTGTAATCTGTCGCCCCCCAGATTACCCAAGATACACGACCAACAATCGTTGATGCTCCGTTGACGCTCATTTTCACGATGTGGTAGGGCACCTGTGTCTGTTCATTTTAATCACTATGGCGGCCAATGCATTGAAAATACACCGTGATGTACCAATATCATTATTTTACGATTATCAGTAGCATATCTGAATGCGACCATAAATGTGAAACCCGAAAACCAGAACTGGAGATTGGAACCGACGGGTCTAGCCAAACCCGGCAAAACCCGCAAGTTGACTGGTACGGGCCCAGGTTTGGCCCACAAAGAGTCAGCGGGTCGGGTTGCTTGGCAGTTCCTGACCTCGACCGGGGCCTTTGGTTCAGGTCCAACCCGGACCGAAGCTGGGTAACCCAGAACTGTTGCTAACACTACATACACCGAGTACAGCATACACCTAGTACAACATACACCAGGAACAGCATACACTGAGTACCGAAAACACCGCGTACTGTATCGTCGCGTGATCGACTGTCTCTGGCTCCCAGCCAGTCTCTCAGTTCTCACCAGACCTTGTTGTACTCAATTCTCTACATTCCCACAATTACGAGTTAACCAATGAATAGAGTCTCAACATCCATCGCATGTGCCTTCCAATCTACCGTGTCCAGATTCACTGCCTCCAGATTCACTGCCCCCAGATTGACTGCCTCCAGAGCTACTGCCTTCAGATCAATCGCCTCCTGATCATCCACCTCCAAGGACTCCTCCAATCCTGATGGATCATGGCTCCCATGTGTATCTCCCAACACGCTCAATTACGGCTTCCAAGTCCATCTCTGAGTTCACTCGATTTTGGCCTCCAAGTGCATCTCCAAACTCGCTCCATCCCGGCCTCCAACTGCATCCCAGAGTTCACTCCATCTCAGTCTCCAAGTGCATCTCCAAGCACTCTCGATCATGGCCTCCAAGTACATCTTCAAGGACCGACGGCAGTTGTACGGAGATACAGGGGTAACGGCCGTGGACAGAGTGATGGGGAGTATATATTCAGCAGACCACGGAATAGATAGACATCATCTCATTTCCATCTCATCTTATCATACAATGAAAATACACACTCTATCATTCCCAACATTTGGTCTCAATCGCTCTGTCCGAGATTTCGTGGATCCTCAACGCCAGGTAGTATCATATCTTCGCACCCGATTCCTATGCTCCTTGAACCAGAACCGCTCATTGTCACGAATTCTGTTTGGATGTCGTGAGAGGTGCGGTGGAGTGTTGATGGAGTGTTGACTAGGGATTTGGCCAGGTGGCTTCCCTAGTGTTTGGTGCTGGCGGGCTCAGGCATGTGGCCAGTGGCTTGCGGCCCCCATTGGCCTCGCCTGCCCCCATGGTGAGGAGGAGTGCTCGGCACGGTTACTCGGCATTGGGCTCTGGCTTTGGCAGCCGGCACAGAGCATTCCATCTCTCTCTTTCATATATAAGTCCACAGTTTTCCTTCTCTTTGGATCGACAGACAATTGAGCTTCTTCATCCTTTCTCTTTTGCTTTCAACTTGGTGGGTTCTCTGCCTTCTAGCTCCATTGTTTCACCACAACAGCCTCCAAATGGTGTACATCTGCGTTCTCTCAATCCTTGTGTCCAGGAGCTCCTCCGATTGTGCTCGAGAACCATCTGAGGCGAGATTGACCATATGTACATATATAGAGAGACTTAAATAATGCATGCCATATTATGATTGAGTGAATCTTGGGACTGTAACAAAGACGAATATGATAAGACGAAATGCCTTGTGGTTATGTAAGAACCACTGCCGGGAGAATACGGCATGAAGCCTCCCGCAGAGCTGCGCAGAGGTCTCGGCAGCTCTCGAAGTATCGCGCAGAGATGCGCAGCGGTCTCAGCTTCTCTCGAAGCCTCCCGCAGATCTTTGCAGAGGTCCCAGGAGCTCCCAAATTTGACTATTCTATAAGTCAAATCTCGTAGCATCCTGAATGCACCTCCAGAACTGCAGGTGCTTTCTGGAGCACCTGAGAATGCTCTTGCAGAGTCTGAGAGTGCTTTGCGTAGCTCCAGGGGGGTCTGGGAGCGTCTTGCAGCACTTAGAAGCACTGGTGAGGTTGCCCGGGGTGTCTGGGAGGATTGCATGTTGCTTCCGGACCGATTTTCATTTTGCTGATGTAAGGGTATATGATCGCAAAGAGCAACTAGGGAATGTAGGAAGACTTGGTTTGTTATATTGGCGTGCGTGATAGGACTCCAACCCTCGAACAGCGTATGGAGGACCTCGCCATGTTGGACACGTCTCTCAACAAGTCTCAACCTGAAAGTAGCTCCAACATGAACACTAACACAACTACAAAAACTTCAGCTAGGAAAATGGACTTCAAGAAAGGTGGTACAACTGGCACAACTGGCCCAGCCAAAGACGACGGTTTGACCTGTTATAATGGTGGCCAGGTGCATCATATCTCTTGCAATTGCCCACACCGCGACTTGATGAATCAGGTACTAGAACAAGCTTTGGTCGGCAAAGATGCTCCAGAAGCCCAGACTGGAAGCCCACATTAAGACAATACAAGAGGAGGTGCACCAAATGGTCAAAAGGAAAGTGGATGGCTTGCCAAGGAGAAAGAGGCTAAGCAGGAGACGGACAGTGAGGCGGAGAGCAAGTGGGAGAGAAGTGTTAGCAATGGTTCCAGACCGCTGCATTGGGTCCGGGTCTGGGTAGAAACCCAACTGTCGACAAATACACGGTTCGGGTGGTCAATACAGCTGAACATTCAATGCGCGCACGGTTGGATGGACATCTCCCAACCCGTCTGAATTGCGTGGGTTGTCAGCGGGTTGTCCAGCGGGTCCATCAGTAGATTGATATAATGCGCTTCCTTTTGCTGTTTGATAATTGTATTTGATTGAAATCGCTTAATTGACATCCAGGAATACCTTCTTCATCAGCAAAAAGTGAAATTGGTTTCCGAAAATGCACCCCGCGCACTGATCCTTCTCCTCACCCTCCTCAAACATTCCGAATGACCGATTTGCAATCTTCCACCATGCTGCGAAGCGTTCAATGATGTGATTGTGTCGTCAAGACATTTCAAAAACTTGTTCAGTCATTCCAACTAATTTACTGCACTTCTTTCTTTCATGTTTGTCCTCTAGATTTTAATTGTTTCAACGGTTTTTTGAACTGTTCCGTTCATTTCAAGAGTATTCTTAACTATTCAATCCCTTGAGACATCGATTATACACAAGCTTGCACAACTCCCATTACAAAAATTATGACACCCAGAGTAATCACTCATCAGATGTCTATACATCGCTGCAATGATTACTTCATGCATTGAGTCGAATAAGCTGCATGTGAAATAAATTGAAAGCATTCAAGGCAATCGTGTTGGTGAAGTACCACCACGAGCTATCTGGCTGCAGCATCAGTGGAAGATGGTATACAGCCCCTTGGATCACACTTATAGATATGATATAAGTGGTTCCGACGCCCAAAAGAGGCTTAGGACGGTAGCTTCTATTGCGCAAGGGTTGCATCAGAGGTTCATGTCTCTCCCCGACAATCACCATTCCAGCAGTCTGATGTATCGGCCATGTTGCAAATGTCTGAACCGAGGTGAGAAGCCCTTCAACGCTCAATTCTGGTACCTTGACGATGAAAAGACGCTTCAACCGTGCGGGAATGAGTTCAGCAGTTAACCTAAAGTGGCTCTCCTGACTCCTCCCTATCTAGAGAAGTGCTGTATCATTTCTTGGTAGCATATGCTTTCTCCACCTTGTGGACCCAGTGCAACGAACCATATGAACTGCTTGCTCGTTAGATTGAAAAGACGTCACCGGATTTGCTACCGCATTGTACCGAATGCATTTTGCATTCTTGAGATGACTGAAATGCTGATCATGATCGACGTGGTCTGTGTAGTCGTCAAAGCTCTTGAAACACCAAGCAATGTGATTCTGTAGCTCCCCTTTTGGCATTGCACACCACTCGGCCAAGTCATCAAGGGTCTTGATTTCTGGTTGCGGGTTTTTCATCATTTGCTTGATAGATGCTTTGGTTAGAGGCATATCATTGTCGCAACATTGTTTTGCAGCATTTGCATTCAGCTCTCGATGCTGAATCACCTTCTTTCAGGTGTTCATTCACAAACGCTGGCAGGAGGCCTCATGATCATTCGAGTGTCGGTATGCTTGTTTATGATCCATCATCGCTCTCTCTGGGAGTTAAGAGCTTGCGTTTAAGATGTTGCCAAGCTGGTGGATATGGTCAGAGAAGTGGTTCAGGAGATGCATCTTCTCAAAGTTGAAATCTGATTTGTCGACAGGATGTTGTGCAATCCCTGACTGGATCTGCAATATATCTTCATCAATGCGATGATGCTTTGCAGCAACAGAATGATGGTTCCAAGCGGAGGCACTCTCCCGTTCCTCCTGTTTGTCCAAAGTAAGCCACTGTTTCAAGTCTTCTGAGACCTTCTTGGTAGATTTACTGGTGCCAATTCGACTTAAAACATTCCTGTGATGATGAAACTCCTCCAGATAATTCTCTATGTACTCGATCGTGGCTTCAGTATGGTACCGGTACTGTGCCACAAGGTGAAAATACACTAAGTTCTTGACGCACAACAGGGCTGCTGTGAACGGAATCCTGTGGCTCGCCGAAGAGTTTAAAAGAGTTGCTGCAAGCACTGGAACAATCACACACCGTAGTGCGTTTGTCTCCTTACCACTCCATGCGTCACTTGGCCATATGGCAAGTTGGATTGAGCGAAGCCAGGATATGGAGGCATCATCGCCCCGAGCTGGTTGAATTTGTCCATGCTGTAAAGTTATTCGAGGAAGGACATTACCCAGTCCATTCAATGCTTAAGCATACCATGATAGATGGTATGAAGAATATCGGGTACAATAATAGTCGTCAGGGAAATGCATTTCATATTCCAGATAATGCCTTCAGAGGTTCCAACCGCTTTATCTTTCAGATATTGTCTTGCTTTCCGTCTCTCCGTGTCATCTCTGTGAGTCGCGAGTATCATCGTTTGGAAGTATAGCAGACAGTCTCTCAATTGCCACGATGACGAACATCAGCACAATGTAAATTAGTCCGGAAGCCACATGGAAATCTCCCAGACACTCCGGTAGCACTCACCAGTGCTTCTAAGTACTTCCAGATGCTCCCAGGACCCCCTGGAGGTTTGCAATGTGCTCTCAGACTCTGCAGGAGCATTCTCAGGTGCTCCTGAAAGCACCTGCAGTTATGGAGGTGCATTCAGGATGCTACGAGATTGACTATTAGAATAATCAAATTCTGGAGCTGCTGAGAACTCTGCGCAGGTCTGCAGGAGACATCGAGAGCAGCTGAGACCTCAGCACAGGTCTACAGGAGACATTGTGAGCAGCTGAGACCTCTGCGCATGCTCTGCAGGAGTGTTGGTGGCATATTCTCACAGCAGTGGTTCAGGGGGGCAGCGGCGGTGGGGTTTATATCTGTTCTCTTCTTCTTCCATTTCTGTTCTGTTCAATCTATCTTTCAACTTTCATTTCTCAGCGGCGACGAAGGGTAGTGGGGGGGGAGCTCCGCCATCTAGCCAGCTCGCCTGGAGGTGGAGGGGGTATTTAGGTCCTGTCATACTCTAGTAAGAGTGAACACAGAATGAATGAACAACAGCAGTGGTTCTTAGCGTTCCACAACCACAACTCATTTCGTTTATCATATTTGTCTTTGATACAGTCACAAGATTCACTCTATCATAATATGCCATGTATTATCTAAGTCTCTTTATATATATACATACAGAGATGAACTCAGCGACAGGGAGGATGTTTCTGGGAAACCACGGGGTAGATAGACATCATTGCATTATACGAAATACACACTCTTTCTTTCTCAGCTCTTGGTCCCACGCACCCTTGCCAAGCATTCATAGATCCATGCAATTTGTGTGGTTCCTCACGCACTCTTGCCAAGTGTTCATGGATACCACGCAATCTGAGTGGTTCATCATGGCTGGGTACCGCTTTATAATCTCTCACCCTCTTCGTACGCTCCGTGAGCGATTTTGGAGATGCACACGGAGGCCATGATCGTGGAAACTTGGCGGCTGTACTGGAGCCAGTTTCAAGATGCACGTGGAGGCCATGATCGTGGGAACTTGGAGGCTGTAATCAAGCAAGTTTGGAGATACACTTGGAGGCCGTGATCGAGGGAGTTTGGAGATGCGCTTGGAGGCCGTGATCGAGCGAGTTTGGAGATGTGCACTTGGCGGCCATACTCGTGCGAACTTGGAGGCCGTAATTGAGCGAGTTCGGAGATGCACTTTAGAGGCTATGATTGAGCGAGATGGGAGGAGTATTTGGAGGCAGTCGATCTGGAGGTGGTAGTTCGGGAGGGAGGTGAGACGGGAGCTGAGACTCTATTCATTGGTTGACTTGTAATTGTGGGGATGTAGAGAATTGAGTACAACATGGTCTGCCGAGGGATGAGAGACTGGCTGGGAGCGGGAGACTGTCGATCTTGGGACGATGCTGTACGCGGTATATGCAGTACTCAGTGTATGCTGTACTAGGTGTATGTTTGTGCTGGGTGTATGGTGTACCTGGTGTTATCTCTTGATCATTGTATGGTGAGATAGAGAGGTATGACTTAACTTCTTGTTCTTAGGTGATGGTAGAGTTGAGGACGAGAAAGAGAAAGATGAGAGGAGATGGGGGTAATCATCATGAGAAACTGGGACGTAAGGGAAATTCATGTGCAAGTCAATTTACCATCCCCAATATGGCAGGTACGAGTCCTGATCCGGTGTGTAATTCCACCGAAATGTGGTCTTCCCAACGTAATCAAGCAAGTTGTACCCCTGATATCTCATATCCGCTCGTATCCACCACATCATTCTCATCTTCATCCCACATCACTCCCTTTCTTGTCCATAACTCAACTCTCATCACAGAACACAATGTTAAGTCATCCCTCACTATCTCGCCATCCCATCATCATGAGTTGACACCGAGTACAACATACACCGAGAGTACAGCATACACCGAGTACAGAATACCCCAAGTACAGCATTCATCCAAGATTCTTTGTCTTCTCTTCATTGTCATGATTAGGAGTTGACCCCAGAATGTAGCTTCAGCTTCCGGCGTACCTCCTGACATGATTGACTGCCATCAGCCAGCTCTCCATGAGAGCTCCAAGTTGAAGTCACATTGTCACATTCCCACGGTTGCGAGTTAACTAACTGATGAATCGAGTCCCAGTATCCAGTGCGCCGTCTATTGACCGCCTCCAAGTACTGGTCTAATCTGCTTGAACATGGCCTCCAAATGCATCTCCAAACTCACTCGATTACGGCCTCCAAGTGTATCTCCAAACTCGCCCAACCATGGTCTCCAAGTTCGTATAATCATGGCCTCCAAGTGCATCTGCAACCTCATTCGATCACGGCCTGCAAGTGCATCTCCAATCTCGCTCGATCACGGTCTCAAAGTGTATCTCCAAACTCGCTCAATTACGGCCTGCAAGGTCGCACGAGCATGGCCTCCAAAGTGCATGTTCAAAGTTGCTCAATTACCATCTTGGAGTGCATCTCTAAGTTCAGCTTATCGAGGCCTCCAAGTGTGTCTCCAAATACACCCGATTACCACCTTCAAGTGCATCTTCAGACTCGCCCGATCACGGCCTCCAAAGTGCATCTCTGAGTCCACTCAGTCATCATTTTCCAGCGCACCTAGAATTGCTCTCAAGCACCACCTGCAGCCAGTCCAGATATACTGTGTGTAGTTGGGTAGCTATATAGATACATAGATACATTGATACATAGATGAGAATACAAACTGAATACATGAGTTTTAACAATCGTTGAATAATAAATAGTAGCCAGGATTTTGAGGCCCACCAGCAGCGTTCTCAAAGAAGATATGATTTTTCCCATACTGTGCTACCGTGATTCGAGGTGCTGCCAGACTTGTCACCGGTGCTCAGAGGCTTGTCATTGGCGCACCCAGACATGTTGCCGGGGCTCCCAGACTTGTCCCCGGTGCACCCAGACCTGTCGCCAGCGCTCCCAGGTGCTCCCAGGTGCGCCCAAAGTTCTCTCCGGCCCTCCGAGGTGTTCCCAAACTTATCACAATCACCCCCATGGTACTGCTGTACCAGTCATCAGAGATCTCGGTTACTCCGAAGGCCGGCAGGAATGCCCTCCTAGGGTCTGATACTCTCCTGAAATTGATGCATCGAAGTTTACACTGCACATCCTCTCAGCCACTCCTGGAGGCTGTCTGAGACTAAAATACATTTTGCTGATAAATTCCCTTCTCCAAACAATCATTTCGGTCCATTGCAAACTGGGCAATGGGTAGTGTTAACAATTGTTCGAAACTCCGAGGTAGGTTCCGGGTCCAGTTTTAAACCTGAACCGGACTGTGGCAACAGGTTTTACCTTACGAAAACCCGGACTGTTGCAAGTCGGCCAGTTTTAGCATCAAAAACACGGCATTGAAATGTCACAACTTTGGCTGCTATTAAGTTTTTGAATTCTGATTGTATTGTGACATCATCAATATGTAGATTGTGCAGTTTTAGTGGCTGTTTCACCTCCCACTTTCAGATTTGTGATCTGATCAACATTCGTGGAGTTGGGATTAAAAACTGGCGAATTTCCCACGAATTATGGCATTATTGCACAGCTATTCGACGAATATCGGTTGGATTGCAAATCTGAAAGCGGGAGGTGCAAGTGCTGCAAAAATTGCACAATCTAGGTATTGATAATGTCACGATACAATCTGAACTCAAAAACTTAATCAGAGCCAAACTTGTAGCAACCGATAAATGGAACTGAGGTCCAGTTCCAACCTAGCCAAAAGCCCAGAGTGTTATGTCCGGTCCGGGTTACACCCTAGCAATAGGTTCACTGTCCGGTTTCCTGGCTGTTTCAGACCCGGACCAGGGGCCTACGGTTTGGTCCTAACTTGGACCACCATAGCGTAACCCAGAACTGTGGCTGACACCAGCAATGGGGCTGCTTGACTGAGTGCAAGTGAATGTGTTCAAAGTAGTCAGCCATCCATGCACAGATGGCAGTATAACATTGCCACATCTGACCGTCCGCACAAAGCATAAGCTTTCCAAAGCTGAAAAGCGTGTCGAGAGTTCGAATAATACGCTCGAAGACCCCCTTTGAAACTTCTCTATTGTCAGCTGGTGGTTCCTTCACGGTAGTTGTTTTTCGATGTCCTTGGAAGTAATATATCTGAAGAACGGGAAGAAGCGCAGCAAGGATGATTGCAAGATTTGAAGGCTTCAATCTAATTGTCTAGTCGATGTTTCTGGGACTCAAATCTACTGCCCATTCCTTCTTGCCGCCCAAATAGTTTGTAAGATGTGTTTGATCTGACATGCCGGATAACGGGACAATTGTAGCTCCAAGCGGCCGTCGTAGCGATTGAAGTGGTCAAAATCATCGTAGCTATAGAGAAATTGAACAAATGTACCTGTTCATTGATCCACCAGTCGCTTGATTTCAACGCTGAGTAGATACGTTCCATCAGCAACGACTCTAGTTTCCATCAGAAACACCCGGGTGTTCTGGACGGCTCTGACGGCCCTGACGGAACCTCGTACCCTCTGACTGAGAATGATATGCTTCCTGTTGCCCAGGCAACGGGTCGCGTTGCATAGCGTCAGCAAAATGTATTTTAGTCACTGGAAGCCTCCAGGAGTGTCTGAGAGGATGTGGAGTGTAAACTTAGATGCGTCAATTTCAGGAGAGTATCAGACCTGAGGAGGGCATTCTTGCCAGCCTTCAGAGAAACTGGGAGCGCTGGCGACAAGCGTGGGAGTGCCGGCGACATGTCTGGGAGCACCTCGAATCACAGTCATGTATTCAGTTTGTATTCTCATCTATGTATCTATGTATCTATATAGCTACCCATCAACAGACGCAATATCTGGACTGGCTGTGGTCTGCCGAATATATACTCCCCGTCACCCTGTCCACCTCCGTTACCCCTGTATCTCCGTGCAACCACTGTCGCTCCTTGGAGATGTACTTGATCGAGCGTTTTTGAGACGCACTTGGAGACGGGGATCGAGTGACCTCAGAGATGCACTTGGAGGCCGTGATTGAGTGAGTGTGGATATGCTCTTGGAGACTGAGATCGAGTGAATTCAGAGATGCACTTGGAGGCCGTGATTGAGCGAGTTTCGAGATGCACTTGGAGACTGAGATCGAGTGAACTCAGAGATGCACTTGCAGGCGGGGATCGAGCGAGTTTGGAGATGCACTTCGAGGCCATGATCGTGCAAACTTGCAGGCCGTAATCGAGCCAGTCTAGAGATACACTAGGAGGCCGTGATTGTGCGAGTTTGGAGATTCGCTTGGAGGCCATGATCGAGCATGTGTGGAGATACACTTGGAGGCCGTGATCGAGCGAGATAGGACGAGTACTTGGATGTGGTCCAAGGATGGCGCGCCGGAACTCAATTCATCAGTTAGTTAACTCGCATCCGTGGGAATGTGACAGGGTGACTTTACCTTTCAAGCTCTTATGGAGAACTGGCTGGGGGCGGTCGATCAGTAGGGAGGTACACCGAAAGCTGAAGCCACATTCAGGGGTCAACTTGAAATTGTGAGAATGAAGGGACGACAGACAATCTTAGGTGTATGCTGTACTCGGTGTATGCTGCACTCGGTGTCAACTCATGATGATGGCATGGAGAGATAAAGAGGGATGACTTAACCTTGTGTTCTTGTGATGATGGTAGAGTTGTGGATGAGAAAGAGCGAGATGGGGGATCAAGATGAGAACGATATGGAGCATACGAGCGGCTAAGAGAAATCAAGACTACGACTTGCCTGATTGGGTTCACAAGACCTTGTATTGGTGTTATTACCCGGCGGGTCGGAACTCGTACCTGCTATATCGGGGATGGTCAATTGACTCACAAACGAAATTCCCTAAGTCCCAGTTTCTCATGATTACTTCCCCCATCTCCTCTGATCTCTCTCTGTCTTGTGCTCAACTCTACCATCACTTAAGAACACGAAGCTAAGTCATCCCTCTCTATTTCTCCATGCCATAATCATTAGTTATCACAGAGTACAGCATACACCAAGTACAGCGGCATCCCAAGATCGACAGTCTCCCGCTCCCAGCCAGTTTCTCATCTCTCGGCGGATGTTGTACTCAATTCTCTACATTCGCACAATTCCGAGTGAACCAATGAATAGAGTCTCAGCTCCTGTCGTGCCTCCCTCCCGAACTACCGCCTCCAGATCGACCGCCTCCTTGTACTCCTCCAATCTAGCTCGATCACGGCCTCCATGTGCATATCTCCCAACTCAGTCGAATACAGTCTCCAGGTGGATCTCCAAACTCACTCGAGTATGGCCTCCACAAGTGCATCTCTAGACTCGCTCGATCACTATCTCGCAGTGCATCTCTATGTTCACTCGATCACGGTCTCCAAGTGTATCTCCAAATACGCTCGATTACTGTCTCCAAGTGCCTCTCCAATGTCGCTCGATCACGGCCTCCAAGTGTATCTCTGAGTTCACTCAATGTCAGTTTCCAAGTGCATATTCAAACTGGCTCAACGGCGGCCCCCAAGTGCATCTCTGAGTTCACTCGATCTCCGTCTCCAAGTGCATCTCAAACACGCTCGATCAAGTACATCTTCAAGGAGCGACGGCGGTTGTATGGAGATAGAGGGGTAATGGAGTTGGGCAGGGTGATGAGGAGTATATATTCGGTAGACCCCAGAGTTGATAGACATCATCTCATTTCCATCTCCTCTTATCATACAATGAAAATTCACACTCTATCTTTCCCAACTTTTGGTCTCACTCGCTCTGTCCGAGATTTCATGGATCCTCACGGCCGGGTAGTATCATATCTTTTCACCTTCTTCCTACACTCTTCAAGCTTATTGTCGACGGAACATGAGGAGAGATTTTTGCAGTCTAACCCATTGCATTGTAATCCTGATGCAAGCGTGTACCCAATGAACCATTCCGACGTATGGCCACAGTTGGCCACAACGCCTGATCGTTAGTTTAAAATAGCAGACTGACAGAGTGAGAAGAAACGGCGAAACGGCGATCGGAGGGCGATGTGCAATGTGATGCATTGTATTGACGCAGGGTGCGGAGCAATCCACCACCGGGGTGTCTCTGACAGCTCTGACGGAGCGCGTCCACTGTCATGCAGCCATTCAGCCCGGAAGGAAATGTTTTTTGCTGATGTTCTCAGCTTTAATGTATTCCTTTGCAGGAGCACATGATATATGTTCCCTGAAAGCCGGCTGTTGCATGCGGAACTCAATGCATTCAACAGGACCGTGGTAAATGAAATGTGCGTAATCATTGTCTCTGTTACGCCTTTGGTGTAACAGGTACATTTCTGGGATCATACAGGATCACTCGATAAATTCTTATATGGATATTCGATCTGGAATCACGAATGATCACTCAGATTTCCCTATCGGATCTACCTTCCAGATTAGTTCACCAATTAGTCACATCTCCATTACACAACCTTCACATCAATAGATCAATGACAGTAATCTGGCCAAACGCAAGTAAGATGTGTATCATCTTTGGATCGAGAGTGGTTGTAGGATCTCCAGTGTCCATGGTCACTCCCTATCGGCAGGAAACCTTATTCCTAGTTGCCAACCAACTGGCTATTCACTCATGCTACAATGGTTTTTTCATAGGGAGATGGGGTGTTGTCAAAATCAGAGCATATGACATCTCGAGATGTGCAGAGTCAAATAAGAGATCAGTTGAAAACCAATAATCGATATATCAGCAAAAAGTGAAATTGGTTTCCGAAAATGGACCACACGCACTGATCCTTCTCCACATTCTCCACAAATATTCCGAGGGACCGATTTCCAATCTTCCACCATGCTACGAATCATTGAATAATGTGATCGCATTGCCACAAAATCCCAAAACGTGTTTTGTGATTTAAGCTAATTCATTGCACTGGTTTGTTTCACGTTGGTCCTCTAGATTTGAATCATTTCGACGGTTCTTTGAACTGTTCGATTGATTTCACGTATATTCTTAACTATTTAATCCCTTGAGACATCGATTATACAGAAGCTTGCACAACTCCCATTACACAAATTCAGACACCCAGAGTAAATACTCATCAGATTTCTATTGCTGCAACGATTACTTCAAGCATCGAGTCGAATAATCTACATGTGAAACAAATTGAAAGCATTCAAGTCAATCATGTGGGTCAAGTACCACCGCGAGCTATCTGGCTGCGGCGTCAGAAGAAGAAGGTGTACAGCTCCTTGGATCCCGCTTATAGGGACGATATAAGTGGTTCCGACGCTGAAATGAGGCTTACGATGGTACCTTCCATCGTGGATGGGTTGCAACAGAGGTTGATGCCTCTCCTCGACGATCACCATACCAGCAGTCTGACGTATTGGCCCTGTTGCAAACGTCTGGACCAACGCAAGAAGCCCTTGAACGCTTGATTCAGCATCCTCAACTCCGAAAAGACACTTCAACCGTGCGGGAATGCGATCTGCAGTTGACTTTATGTGGCTATCTGGACTCGTCCCCATCCAGAGAAGCACTGTATCATTTCTTGGTGGCTTATCCTTTCTCCACCTTGTGGACCCACTGCAACGAATCATATGAGCTGCTTGCTAGTCGCATTGGAAAGAGGTCACCGGAATTGCTATTGCATTGTACCGAATGTATTTTGCATCGTTGAGACGACTGACATCCTGATCGTGATTGACATATTGTGTGAAGGCGGCAAATCTCTTAAAACACCAAGTAATGTGATTCTGTAGCTCCCCTCTTGGCATTGCACACCACTCAGCCAAGTCATCAAGGGTATTGATTTCTGGTCGCAGGTTTTTCATCATTCGCTTGATAGGCATGTTGGTTAGAGGTATATCACTGTCGTGACGTTGTTTTACAGCATTTGTATTCACCTCTCAATACTGGAACACCTCGTTTCAGGCTTTTGTTCGCAAAATCTGGAAGGTGTCCTCATGATGATTCGATTGTCACTACGCTTGTTTAGGATCCATCATCGCTTTTTCTGGGAGTTCAGAGCTTACATTTGAGAGGTTGCCAAGCTGGCGGATATGGTCAGAGGAGTCATTCAGGAGATGCATCTTCACAGAGTTGAAATCTGATTCGTCAACAAGATGTTGTGCAATTTCTCACTCGATCTGCGTCTCATCTTCATCAACACAACGGCGCTTTGCAGCTGCAGAAAGATTGTTTCATGCCGGGTTACTCTCCCATTCCTCCTTTTTGTCCAAAGGAAGCTGCTTCTTCAAGGCTTCCAAGACCATCTTTGTAGATATAATAGCACGGAATCGACTGAAAACATCCTTGTGATGATGAATCTCCTCCAGAGAATTCTCCATGTACTGGATCGTGGCCTCAGTATGGTACCGGTACTGTGCTAAAAGGTGAAAATGAACAAAGTTTTTGACACACAACAGGGCTTCTGTGAAGGGAATCCTTTGGCTCACCAAAGGGTTCAAAAGAGTCACTGCGAGAACTGGAACAATCACACCCCCGAGTGCTTTCATCTCCTGACCACTCCATTACATCACCTGGCTATATGGCGTGTTGAATCAAGCGAAGCCAGGATATGGAGGCATTATCGCCCAGAGCGGGTTGAATTTGTCGATCCCGGAATGTTGTTCAAGGCAGGACGTTACCCAGTCTATGAAATGCTTAAACATACCAAGATAGATGGTATGAAGAATATCGGGTATCATACTAGTCGTCGGAGAGATGCATTTCCTATTCCACATGATGCCTCCTGAGGTTCGAACTAGTGTTAGCAATGGGTCCGGGTAACCCTCCAGCGGCCCCAGATTGGACTGGAAAAACGGTTTGGTTTGGTTCCAAAACGGTCCAAGAACCCGACCTGCTGCTTCTTGGCGGTCCAGACCCGGCCCCGTACCCGTCAACCCGCGGGTTTTGCCGGGTTTGGCTAGACCGGTCTGGTCCAATGTCCGGCTTTGCATTTCGGTATGTTCTATTTATGGTTGTATTCAGATATCTTACTGTTAATCATAAAATATTAACGATGGTACGTCGATGTTCTTTTTGCATGAACCGGCTGCCTTTGTGATTAAAATATGTAGAGAAATGCTCCCTGCACCATCCTGGAAATGAGCGTCAATGGAGTGTCAACGATTTTAGGTCTTGCATCCTGGGTAATCAGAGTGGGCATTGGTTGCAGCTAGTCATAACTGAGGTATTGGCCTCCTTTATAGACAGAAGCAGAAGCGACACGCTCCCTGCCCCAGTGTGAAAATCGGCGTCAAATGAGCGTCAACGATTTAAGGTCTCCCATCTTGGGTAATATAAGTGGTGCATGATTGCAAACCTCTATTATGGAGGAATTGGCAGCCTCACTAGGTAGATAAGCAAGCGACATTCCTGCGACAGCCTCCTGCACAGTAACAACTGATTTCATGTACAATGATGCAACGAGGAGTTCATGACCATTTTAGCCTAGAAACACTGTCAGAACATCATATATACACAATGACAAATGCATCGCACTTTGATTACCAATGATAAGAGGCCAAAAATTGTTGATGCTCTGTTGACGCCCATTTTCATGAAGAGCCACAGAGTGTTTTGCTATCTGTTTTCCCCATAAAGGCGGCCCATACTTTGATTATAAATAGATACAACCATATCCCTTCTGACTTACACGACTTACAAGACCAAAAATCGTTGACGCTTCGTTGACGCCCATTTTCATGTAAGGGCATAGAGCGTGTCGCTATCTGTTTTCCCTATGAAGGCAGCCAATACTTCGATTATGATTAGGAACGAACTTATTGCTTTTGACTTACCCGACTTACAAGACCAAAAATCATTGAAGCTCGATTGACGCTTAATTTCCGAATGGGGCAGGGAGTGTGAGGCTCATTCTTTTGCCTATAAAGCCAGCCAATACCGCATTTATGAACGGACTCAGCCAATTTCCAAGCAGATTACCAATGATGCAAGACCAAAAATCGTTGACGCTCCGTTGACACTCATTTTGCCATAGGTGTATCCACAATATGTGATCATTTATTTTGGCATAATATATCCTTAATGGTGTTTTGGTAGCCTTTGTACCGTCTTCATATACTTTCTCTTTCATCAAAACATTATTCTTTAATAATACATATAAATATATCCTTTAAAATATACTATAAAGTGTCCGCTAATTGTCGATAATAATACACTCAAAAATCCCGTTTCTTTCAATCAATGCTAATCTTCACTGTCAGGTTCGCTCAATTGGCTGCTGTCGTCTGCAAAATGGATGTCAGCTGCATTACCACTCAGCAGATAGTGTACTAACCAGTGGATGTTTCTTCATCAGTCAGCAAATCTGGATCAAAATCTTTATCACGCTTGCGATCCTT
>Ga0307512_10002319_pt1 | contig 24530 bp, 33 predicted proteins | sample 14_EM_MG_FD_200267 | JGI IMG/M metagenome (GOLD analysis project Ga0307512, IMG submission 200267) | Populus trichocarpa ectomycorrhiza microbial communities from riparian zone in the Pacific Northwest, United States - 14_EM | ecosystem: Host-associated > Plants > Roots > Unclassified | place... | reverse complement strand
GGTAGGGGTAGGCGTGGCTCTGCAAAGGCGTACTACGCGTTCGGCGTTCGGGCCGTGGGCAGGGGGATACGATGAGGCCTTGGGGGCTGAGGTTCGAGAGCACTGTACAGTACTTGGTGTGGGATGATAGATGCCAAGTTGCATCAAATCAGAGGAAACAAGGACGATTTATCATGACAGTGGGATGAATTCTTCCTTCTTTCTCTGGCACTACTGGTACAGGAATAGTTGGGGACCTGGATAAATCGGGCGAACAATGGCTCGGCCGGAGCAATGCAGCAACGCATGGCTTCCAGACTGTCTAGCATTACCCGGTGCCTGATATGACATTGCGGAGACGAGATCCTAGGGAAAGGAAAGCGGAGACTCTCCATTCGGGGTGGCGAAAGACATCGGAGGACTTCGCCATGATTCCGAACATGTGAATCCGTCCGAAGAGACCGGGTAGACCCCTTTGTTTATAATTAAGACCAAGACCATGCGATGCGATGCCGTATCACATCTATCCTGGAAAGAAAGACCAAATCTTCATCATTGCTTCTGCCTCTTACCGGTGGCAGTGCTTGGACTCTAAGCTGGTGTTCCGCGCTTGTCGGTTAGACGGTTGACGTTGACGTTCGAATTGGGATTGGGGTACAACATTGCGGGGTTAGACGCGAGGGTATCACGTGACATGCCCGCGAGATTGGAAAAATGGCAATGGCCTAAGGCTAAGGCCACTGTTGTGTGCGTATGGGGAGTCTTGCGAATCTGATACAGTACAGAGGGAAGGGCATTAATGTGTATATCCATGTATACGTGTGTTATAATTGCCAACGGCACAGCGAAGCGTGGTGTCGCTGCGTTCCGGACCGCGCGAGGGACGCAACCGCGTTTTCCCCGTCGTCGTCACTCACACCACACTTACAAACACCATCCCTGCCGCTTGCCCGTTGCCCACTCCATCGATAAACGCATAACGAAAAACAACTACGATGGCCGACGCAACCCAAGTGGCGCCCCCAGTCTTCACCGCGACATCCGCGTTCTCCCTCGCTGCCGTCGCAGGCATGGGCGTCATCGCGACGACGGCCTCGCGCAAGCTGCTCCCGAACAACGCGACGTGGCAGGATCGTTGGACCTTCATCTGGCTCGTACGTACTATGTGTTGACCACTTCAACGTCCAGACCGTTTCATGCTGACGGCCCATCGATGCCGCGATGACACAAAAAACACCAAACCGACGATAAAACCAAAACCAAAACACACAAAAATAAAAATAAAAACATCTTGCAACAGACCTTTGACGCGTTCATCCATGTCATCTTCGAGGGCTCTTTCATCGCTTTATCCATCTTTGGGCGCACCGTAGACACCTCCACGGGCATGTTCGCCGAGATGTGTACGTTAACACTCACCTCGACCCTTCTACTCCCTCTCCGCGTTTATTTTTATTTTTTTCCTTCAAATACATCAGGCGCTCGAGCTGCTGATTAATTTATCTACTGTCCAGGGAAAGAATACGCCGCCGCCGACACGCGCTGGGGCACCGCAGACCCCACGATCGTCTCGCTCGAGCTGCTGACGGTCTTTGGCGCCGCGCCCCTCGCAGCGTACATCGTATACCAGATCGTGAAGGGTGACCCGACGCGGTATTATTGGATCATAGTACTCTGCACGGCCGAGCTATACGGCGGGTACGTGTTCTTCCCCCCGCGCGATAAGACAGGCCGTGGCTGATCTGCTGCTTTTCATGTAGATGGATGACGTTTTGCCCCGAATGGCTCATCGGAAGCCCGGCCCTCAATACGTCGATCGCGCTCCATTTTTGGGTCTACCTTGTCGTGAGTGCTTCCTCTTCCCTGTGGATATGGCGGGGAGTCATGTGCGTTTTCTTTTACTGTGCCGCAGTTCATGAACGTCCTGTACGTCCATTTTCATTCCTTTGCCAGCATGCGTTGATCCGTGAATGATTTTCTAGTTGGGTCATCCTTCCGGTGTGGCTCATGTTCGACGCACACACGCATATCACGAGGTCTCTGCGCGCTGTGCAGACCGGTAGCCAGCGCAAGGTAGAATGATGTGTCAGAGTCACTTTAAGCGCTCGTCCCATATGCCTGTATCTATTGTTTGTTGCTTCCGTACCATATCTTCACATTGCTATCGATCGTCTGCTGTGCTCCATTCTGTGGTAATATCGGTGTAGTTCATCACGCCCCAATCAACACTCCCGAAAATTCCCGGAAGTGCTGCGCAAGGAATATAAAACGTAGAACTGCGTGTCTGTATTTAGACGTGAAACCGAAGGCTATGTTTAGCATATTTTGGTCCACGATGTGAGTAACGAAAAGTGACACATGTTATGGAATCGTGTGGGTATACAACAAAAGGTCCAGAGTTTGAGGAGTGTTCAATATCCTTCATCCCAAAGGATGCGTAACACGGTGACACCTCCATATCATCTTACGATCAATCCGTCAAGATGGTGAACCGAGCAGACTCGTTGCCAGAGTCGCCCATGACTGTTTTTCGCATGGTGAGTGTTTAAGGCATTGGACCGACACTCCACAAGGGCGACTTACGGACGACGAAGTAAGAGGTTCCGTATGGCTTAAGCGGTACGTGGACCCATGTCTGGCCATCTGTCAGTTTAAAGCCTTGAGCGAGCGGGTTTTCTGCGTGGCAGGTCACATAAAGTAAGTTTTCCGGTCACCACAGGTGAACGACGGCTAAGGCGACGGGCACGAGGGAGCTTACGGTAGTCCAGATTCTCAGACGAGGAAAACCCATCGTCGAACCCGAGCACAATAGATCCGGTGTAGTCCTTGGCTTGGTCTGGAATGCCAGACGTATCCCACTTGACGAGCTCTGCGGCGCCGACAGTCCACAAGTCGCCCGCCTTTGGGGACGTGACCGGGGGATTGACGACGATGAGGGCGCCGCGTGCGTCAACGGGAGTCGCGGTCGTCGTCGAAACAGCGAGGGCGAGGGCGGAGAGGATCGCGGTGAAGAACTGCATCGTCAAAGCTTGGTTAAAGGGTGTTCACGAGTAGAGTCGAGAGGTGGTAAAAGGAATGAAATGGGAAGGAATTGGGATGGAGAAGTCGAGGTTGGGAACACGGCGTGAGTCTTTTATAGGGATGATGACCGCCCAGGTAGGGTTTGCCAGGTTGGAGGGGGATGAAAGAGCAGCCACCCGGTTGTCAGGCCGTCAGATTCTTCAGATGAGATAATTCTGGTGCTATAATTTTCGATTTTTCCTTTCTCTCTACGAGACAAGTCCGGATGGTTGTACTCGTTCGAAAGTAACAGGCCCCGTGATACCGGTGCCGGTCGCGTCTGGGTTACAGTGACCATCGACATAGCATGAATATATGGGTCAATCTATGGTTGGGAGGGACGAGTGAGAGGCGACGGGAGAGGCGACGGGAGGGAAGAATCACGCGACCATTAGTGCATTAACCGAGAGCCGCACAGGGAGGGCAAAGTGGCTGATAAAAATGGAACGTGCCGCAGGATGTAAAGCCTATTGAATAATGGATGGAAAACATCAGCGGCAAGAAGCTGATCAAACAGGTGTTTCTCGCTCATGAAGCCGCGAGGGTTTGGTAATTGGTAGGTACTCCATGTACTTTAGCATTCACCGTGAAGAAGGTCGCTGCTTCCCGTCTCTCGGGCTCATATTCGAGGCCTTGTTACCGAACACTTCTGATTACATGATATGATTTGGGGATTGGGCACATGATGGAGAGGAGAATGGTAGAGAAGAGGCATGCAGGAATTGGAGTGGGCCTGACATACAGTGGACAACAACAGACTGACAGCCGCGGACAACAAGGAACAACAACCACCAATGCCAGATAGTGGTGGATGAGCGTTGAATGTTGAACGTTGATGCACCGCTGATGCATTCATTTCATTGACCTTTCCTTTGGAGATTGCGGGGTTGGGTTAGCCGCGAGGGCATCACGTGACATTCTCGTGAGACTGGAAAAATGGCCTTATTGGTCGATGGAGTGGGCAACGGGCGATAGCGTTTATAAGTGTTGTGTGGCGACGAGCGAGGGGAAAACGCGGTTGGGTCCCTTGCGCGGAACGCAGCGACACCATGCTTTGCTGTGCCATTGGCAAGTTATGTTACAATACCCCTCCTTCTGTAACTTACTTGTATCAGATTCGCAAGACCCACTACGATGAACGACGCAACCCAAGTGGTGCCCCCAGTCTTCACCGCGACATCCGCGTTCTCCCTCGCCGCCGTCGCAAGCATGGGCGTCATCGCAACGACGGCCTCGCGCAAGCTGCTCCCGAACAACGTGACGTGGCAGGATCGCTGGACCTTCATCTGGCTCGTACGTACTACTTGTCAACCACTTCACAATCTAGACCGTTTCACGCTGACGGCCCATCGATGCCGCGATGACACAAAAACAAACACATTGAAACAGACACGTTCATCCATGTCATCTTCGAGGGCTCTTTCATCGCTTTATCCATCTTTGGGCGCACCGTAGACACGTCCACGGGCATGTTCGCCGAGATGTGTACGTTAACGCTCACCTCGACCCTTCTGCTCCCTCTCCGCGGTTTTTTTAATTGTTATTCTTCTTATAATACCTCAGACGCTCTCGCTGCTGATTAATTTATCTGCTGTCCAGGGAAAGAATACGCCACCGCCGACACGCGCTGGGGCACCGCAGACCCGACGATCGTCTCGCCCGAGCTGCTGACGGTCACGGTCTTTGGCGCCGCGCCTCTCGCAGCGTACATCGCATACCAGATCGTGAAGGGTGACCCGACGCGGTATTACTGGATCATATTGCTCTGCACGGCCGAGCTATACGGCGGGTACGTGTTCTTCCCTCCGCGCGATAAGACAGGCCGTGGTTGATCTGCTGCTCTTCATGTAGATGGATGACGTTTTGCCCCGAATGGCTCATCGGAAGCCCGGCTCTCAACACGTCGAACGCGCTCCATTTTTGGGTCTACCTTGTCGTGAGTGCTTCCTCTTCCCTGTGGGTATGGCGGGGAGTATGCTGTGAGGTGAGCTGTACTGTTGCGCACGGAAGGCACTCGCATTCAGGGGAATCAGTGACACTGAGTTGATCCCCGCGAGAACCGCATCTCATCCTCGTCAAGTCCAAGTTCCCTTTGCATTCGTCAGCTGTCCACATCAGCACCGCCTCATGTACTCGTTTCTGTCAGTCCACCCCACTCCGATGTATTGCCTTCCCTTTCACTTGCTCCCCGCCTCGGATGATGCGACCTCACCCTTGATGTGACCTCCTCTCCATGCATAGCGATGGTGTTCACTCAAGCTCCGGTGTGCCAGCTTCCCTATGGTTTCCTCTTTATGGCAGTTGTACTATACTACTTTTTGACATGCTTTTCTCCTAGTTTTTCGGATTTCCTACTCATCCTATACTTCCCCATGTGCTCCCTTTCGTTTCATGACTCTGCTCTCATCGCCTCCCCTTTCATCTTTACTTGTGTCCGGTGTATTCCTGTGCTCACTCGTCTCCCCTTTGTTGATTTGCTTACCCTTAGTTTCGGATGGCCACTCAGTTTGTACTCAGTCTGCATGCATATAAACTCTACTGGAACTTGCTTGCTGGATATCAAAGTTTCCCCCCTCGCATTTCTCCTCTTTCTTTGCGTGCCATCAGTTTTTCCCTTGTCTTCACTCTCTCGATGTTGACTCAGAAGCCGCCGAGCTTAGCAGCCTCGAATTAGCGAAGATATTCTTTCAAGTCATATCTCATCTCACCTCAGGTCCAACGACCGCTTCGATTCCCTTTCATCATCCAACGCATGGCTTCTCCATTCTTGGTTTAGCTACGTTCTCCTTCTCATATCTCAACTCCCCTGAACTCGATCTCCTTCAACTCCGCTTTAATATGCGTTTTCTTTTGCTGTGCCGCAGTTCATGAACGTCCTGTACATCCATTTCATCCCTTGCCAGCACGCATTGATCCGTGAATGATCTTCTAGTTGGGTTGTCCTTCCGGTGTAGCTCATGTTCGACGCGTAAATGCATATCACGAGGTCTCTGCGCGCTGTGCAGACTGGTAGCCAGCGCAAGGTAGGATGATGTGTCAGAGTCACTTTAAGCCACATGCCCGTAGCTATTGTTTGTTGCTTCCGTACCATACCTTCACGTTGCTATCGATCGTCTGCTGTGCTTCATTCTGTGCTGATATCGGTATGGTTCATCACGCCTCAATCAACACTCCCGAAGGGATATGAAAGTAGAACTGCATGTCTATTTAGACGTGAAACCGAAAGATATGTTTAGCGGATTTTTTGAAAGTAGTAGTCCACGATGTGAGCGACGAAAGTGACACATGTTATGGAACCGTGTATACAACAAAAGGTCCAGAGTTTGAGGAGTGTTCAACATCCTTTATCCCAAAAGATGCGTATTGCGGTGACACCCCCATATCATCTTACGATTAATCCGCCTACTGGATGGTGAACCGGGCAGACTCGTTGCCAGAGTCGCCCATGACTGTTTTTCGCATGGTGAGTGTTTAAGGCATTGGACCGACACTCCACAAGGGCGACTTACGGACGACGAAGTAAGAGGTTCCGTATGGCTTATACGGTACGCCGACCCATACCTGGCCATCCGTCAGTTTAAAGCCTTGCGCGAGCGGGTTTTCTGCGTGGCGGGTCGCATAAAGTAAGTTTTCCGGTCACCACAGGTGAACGACGGTTAAGGCGACGGGCGCGGGGGAGCTTACGGTAGTCCAGATTCTCAGACGAAGAAAACCCATCGTCGTAGCCGAGCACAATAGATCCGGTGTAGTCCCTGGCTTGGTCTGGAATGCCAGACGTATCCCACTGGACGAGCTGTCCGGAGCCGATAGGCCAGATGTCGCCCGCCTTTGGGGACGTGACTGGGGGAGTGACGACGATGAGCGCACCGCGTGCGTCAACGGGAGTCGCGGTCGTCGTCGAAACGGCGAGGGCGAGGGCGGAGAGGATCGCGGTGAAGAACTGCATCGCCAAAGCTTGTTCAAAGGGTGTTCACGACTAAAGTCGGGAGGTGGTGAAAGGAATGAGATGGGAAGGAATTGGGATGGAGAAGTCGAGGCTGGGAGTGAGCCTTTTTATAAGGATGATGACCGCCCAGGTAGGGTTTGCCACGTTGGAGGGGGTATGAAAGAGCGGCCACCGGGTTGTCAGGCCGTCGGATTCTTCAGATGAGATGATTCTGGTGCTATAATTTTCGAGTTTCCCTTTCTCTCTACGAGGGAAGTCCGGGTGGTTGTACTCGTTCGGAAGTGACACGCTCCGTGATATCGGTGCCGGTCGCGTCTGGGTTAGTACAGTGACCATCGACGTAGCATGAATATATGGGTCAATCTAGTATGGTTGGGGGGGACGAGTGAGAGGCGACGGGAGAGGCGACGGAAGGGAATAATCACGGGACCGTTAGAGCATCAACCGAGAACCGCGCAGGGAGGGCAAAGTGGCTGATGAAAATGCGAAGCGCAGCACGATGTAAAGCCTATTGAATAATAGATGGAAAATATCAGCGGAAAGAAGCTGATCAAACAGGTGTTTCTCGCTCATGAGGCCGCGAGGGGCTTGGCGGGTACTCCATATACTTTAGCATTCACCGTGAAGAAGGTCGCTGCTTCCCGTCTCACAGGCTCATATTCGAGGCCTTGTTGCCGAACACTTCTGATGATATGATATGATTTGGGGATTGGGCACATGGAGAGGAGAATGACAGAGAAGAGGCATGCAGGGAATTGGAGTGGGCCTGACACACATTGTGACAGTGGACAACAACAGACTGACAGCGGACAACAACGGACAACCACCACCAATGCTAGACAGTGATGGATGATCGATGCACCGCTTGGAGATTGCGACGGGGTTAGCCGCGAGGGCATCACGTGACATGCTCGTGACTTGCGAATCTGATACAGTCACGGTACAGAAAGAAGGGTATTGTAACATAACTTGCCAACGGCACAGCGAAGCATGGTGTCGCTGCGTCCCAGACGCGAGGGACCCAACCGCGTTTTCCCCTCGCTCGTCGCTACACCACACTTATAAACACCATCGGGCCATCCCCGCCGCTTGCCAGAACGAAAAACCACTGCGATGACCGACGCAACCCAAGTAGCGCCCCCAGTCTTCACCGCGACATCCGCGTTCTCCCTCGCTGCCGTCGCAGGCATGGGCGTCATCGCGACGACGGCCTCGCGCAAGCTACTCCCGAACAACGCGACGTGGCAGGATCGCTGGACCTTCATCTGGCTCGTACGTACCCACTTCACAATCCAGACCGTTTCAAGCTGACGGCCCATCCATGCCGCGATGACACAAAAACAAACACATTGAAACAGACCTTCGACGCGTTCATCCATATCATCTTCGAGGGCTCCTTCCTCGCTTTGTCCACCTTTGGGCGCACCGTAGACACGTCCACGGGCATGTTCGCCGAGATGTGTACGTTAACGCTGACCTCGACCCTTCTGCTCCCTCTCCGCGTTTTTTATTTTCAGTTTTCTTCTTCTAATACCTCGGGCGCTCTCGCTGATTAATTTATCTGCTGTCCAGGGTAAGAATATGTCGCCGCCGACACGCGCTGGGGCACCGCAGACCCCACGATCGTCTCGCTTGAGCTGCTGATGGTCTTTGGCGCCGCGCCTCTCGCAGCGTACATCGTATACCAGATCGTGAAGGGTGACCCGACGCGGTATTACTGGATCATATTGCTCTGCATGGCCGAGCTATGCGGCGGGTACGTGTTCTTCCCCCGCACGATGAGACAGACACTGGCTGATCTGCTGCTTTTTCATGTAGATGGATGACGTTTTGCCCCGAATGGCTCATTGGAAGCCCGGCCCTCAACACGTCGAACGCGCTCCATTTCTGGGTCTACCTTGTTGTGAGTGCTTCCTCTTCCCTGTAGATATGACGGAGTCATGTGCGTGTTCTTTTTCTGTGCCGCAGTTCCTGAACGCCATTTTCATCCCTTTGCCAGCACGCGTTGATCCGTGAATGATCTCTAGTTGGGTCGTCCTTCCGGTGTGGCTCATGTTCGACGCGTACACACATATCACGAGGTCTCTGCGCGCTGTGCAGACCGGTAGCCAGCGCAAGGTAGAATGATTTGTCAGGTGTCACTCTAAGCGCTCGTCCCACATGTCCGTATATCTATTGTTTGTTGCTTCCATACCATATCTTTACATTGCTACCGATCGTCTGCTGTGCTCCATTCTGTGGTGATATCATTATGGTTCATCATGCATCACGCCTCAATAAGCACTCCCGAAAATGCCCGGAAGCACTGCGCAAGGGATATAAAACGTAGAACTGCGTATCTGTATTTAGACGTGAAACCGAAGGCCATGTTTAGCGTATTTTTGAAACTAGTAGTCCACGATGTGAGTAACGAAAAGTGACACGTGTTATAGAATCGTATGGGTATACAACAAAAGGTCCAGAGTTCGAGGAGTGTTCAATGTCCGTTGTCAATTAATCTCCCAAAGGATGAGTAATGCGGCGACACCTCCATATCATCTTACGATTAATCCGCCTACTGGATGGTGAACTGGCCAGACTTGTTGCCAGAGTCACCTATGACTGTTTCCCGCATGGTGAGCGTTTAAGGCATCGAAACGACACTCCACGAGGGCGACTTACGAACGACGAAGTAAGTGGTTTTGTATGGCTTATTCGGTACGGTGACCCATGTCTGGCCATCCGTCAGTTTAAAGCCTTTCGCGAGGGGGTTTTCTGCGTGGGAGGGTCACATAATGTAAGTTTTCCGGTCACCACGGGTGAACGACAGTAAGGCGACGGGGGCGGGGAGCTTACGGTAGTCCAGATTCTCAGACGAGGAAAACCCATCGTCGAAGCCGAGCACAATAGTGCCGGTGTAGTCCTTGGCTTCGTCCGGAATGTCAGACGTATCCCACTCGACGAGCTGCCCTGTGCCGATAGTCCAGATGTCGCCCGCCTTTGGGGACGTGACTGGGGGCGTGACGACGATGAGCGCGGCGCGTGCGTCAACGGGAGTCGCGGTCGTCGTCGAAACGGCGAGGGCGAGGGCGGAGAGGATAACGGTGAAGAACTTCATTGCCAAAGCTTGGTTAAAGGAGGTTACGAGTAGAGTCGAGAGGTGGTAGTAAAAGGAATGAGATGGGGAGGAATTGGAATGGAGAAGGCGAGGTTGGGCGCACGGTGTGAGCCTTTTATAGGGAGGACAACCGCCCAGGTTAGGTCTGCCACGTTGGAGGGGGTATGAAAGAGAAGCCACCGGGTTGTCAGGCCGTCAGATTCTTCAAATGGGATAATTCTGGTGCCATAATTTTTTTGATTTTTCCTTTCTCTCTGCGAGGGAAGCCCAGGTGGGTGTACTGTACTCGTTTGAAAGTGACAGACTCCGTGATATCGGTGCCAATCGCGTCTGTGTTACAGCGACCGTCGACGTAGGATGGTTGGGAGGGACGAGTGAGAGGGAATAATCACGCGACTCTTTGAGAATCAACCGAGAACCGCGCAGGGAAGACAAAGTGTCCGATAAACGCAACGCACCACACGATGTAAAGCCTATTGATTACCATAGATGGAAAGAGAAGCTGATCAAACAAGTGTTTCTCGCTCAGGGCTTGGCAGGTACTCCATGTGCTTTAGCATTCACCATGAAGGAGGTCACTACTTCCCCCATCACTCGGTCATACTGTATTCGAGGCCTGGCTACCGAACACTGCATGGTCTTAGTTGACGACGACGGATCCGAGGCAGCAAGAATGTTGGGGCCCCATCGGTGCCCCGGGCCGGACGCTTACGACGCGCAGTGCGCAGACTCGGACTCGGAAGGCCAACCAGCCGAGGATGTCAGCCCAATTTGCAAATTGGCGTGATCTTTTTTCGATCCATGGATGACTCGGAATGGGCGAGACAACGAGGCGCAGTCAGGGGTGAGTGCTGCGAGATAGAGATAGAGCGAAGGCGCCCCGCGGATATGGGAAGAAATACGTTGCCTTCCGGAAAACGACGATGGCACTGCGATACAGATGAATACGAGGCACACCGCTTTTTACCTTTCCCCCCTCTTTCGTCATTCCAGTGGCGTCGGGCTTCTCGTGACCATCGATGATCATCGACGGGTCCAGTTAAGGGTCCCAAAGTATAAAACCACGGTTGGAAAACACCGTCCGGCGGCGGGGTAGAGGGGCTCATACAAGATCACAGTTTCAGACTCCAAATCTCATATGACGTGGGAGAGTCAACGGGGGAAAGCGCGGGGCGTCGTTTAGGGATTGGCCTCATGTGACCTCTTTCCGAGATCGTCCGGCGACACCAACTTGGCGACTTACTGTACCCGGCCTAAAAGTGAGGTCGCGCGGCCCAAAGATCCCTACTACAGTACTCTCAGGTAGCATGACCAAGCCATCTTTGGGGGCTGTGCAGTATTGGTGCGGCGCGGAACTGCGCATCACATCCTTCATCAGCAATTCCGTGAGTCCTCGGCTTTGTCGTTGAGTCTCGTCACTGTGATCATAGTCTCGGATTGACCAGGGAATGGAACTAATCTGTCCCATCAATATCGATGTACTTTACCCAGCTCCTTTCACCCCGAGCCACTTCTCCAGGTCAACACATAGGCCCGAACACCACCGCGTCGTCGTATATCATGGTAGCCTTCTGATTGGTCACATCAGGAAAATCCCGTGATTACTTTTCATTTTTTCTCATACATTTTGTTGGCAACAAAATCGAAAAAGTACAAAAAAGTTACTTCCCCTACAAAGAACGCATCACAAATCATGATGGGCGCCGAAGGAAGCAAGAATACGCCGCCTTGTTCGACTCCGATAATACACCATCCGCACATACATAGCATTGTAAATACACTGCGCTCAGCGGCTTGGCGCAATCAGCCTGACAGACTGGGGAAGTGTGGCTGAGCCGTCTCGCTGGAACTTGGGTGTTCTCGGAATCATAACAATGGGGAGTGCTTGGCCAGCCAACCGAAAAGTAGATGCCTTGGAATAAAGTATCCCAACTCAAAAAGTACATGTTATTAAGGAAACATCAATTGATTAGATTGGTATTCTCTAAGGACGGTTCATTTCAAAAATAGTTGGTTCAGCTTCACTAATATTACACAAAACATAGGGTACAATTTTGGATAAAGTATGAAAAGTAGGAGGGATACCTTTTTCCAAGCAGAAAATACTTTCCGAATTTTTTTTTTGGTTTACAAAAATGGCACTAAAACCATGAAAATTACAAAAAAAGTAAACACAGGGTCTTTCTGGTGCCATGGGAGTATTATTGAAAATGCGCAGAGTGTCACGCGGACAAAGCAAGACTTGTCATGTTCCACCAAAGAGGCATGCCGCCATATGCATGGATAGTTATGAAGAGGCGCGCGTCAACTACAGTGCGGACGAGTTCACAGGTCCGTTCGCATGTAGATCTGGACTCATGAAAGTTCTAGCCAAATATATTCATGCCAAGGCAAAATGCCAAGCGGGTCGCCAAGCCCAGAGTGAGTCTGAGTGACATTGAGCGGGTTGTATTTGATCTTTTTATGGTCGTCTCGTGACTTGCGACCCAACCCATTCATAGTGAGTGTGCCAGGGAATGTGGGGCTCCGTATCTGAGCTACCATATTGCGCACATCAGGCATCAAGCCACACGTCTAAGTAAATGTTTTCAATAGCAGCTCGCTGTCAACACATTCGCGCCCACCGCTCGACTCTTGCATCTATCCTCATCTGTTGTGTTGTCGTACCTGGGCCAGACCGTCGAGTGCCCGACGTAGCTGGTATATAAATTGGGGGGAACGACGATCTGACCCATGCTTCATTGACATCCCCCCTTGGCCGTTGAAGATGGCCAGCGGTAGTGGGTCTAGTGGTAGTGGCGCGGCTGGCGCCTCAGTGACCCAAAACTCTCAGGAACCCCGGGGCCGCGCCATCGTTCTTTGTTTCGATGGGACAGGTTACAAATTCTGTGATAAGGTGCGTCGCAACGCTGCTATTATCTCAACACAGATCCATCATTGATCCGGTTGACATCTTACAGAACTCCAACGTAGTCAAACTCTTCTCCATTCTCAAGAATGATAACCCGGAGGAGCAGGTGTGTTATTACCAGGCAAGTACCCGCCCATCCACCTTCCTTCTCTCGCTCTACCTAGCTGAGCTTTTGAACGCAGCCTGGTGTCGGGACCTACATTAAGCCTGGCGTGGTCACGCCTATCCTCCGTTGGTTTGCCAAAATTCTTGATTTAGCATTCGCGTGGTACCTCTCCGAGCATATCATCGAGGGCTACATGTTCCTGATGCAGAATTATCGTCCGGATGATAAAATATGCCTCTTCGGTTGCGTCCTTTTTCATTTAGAGCACCTGATCCTCCATACGATCTGACGTTTTGTTAAAAGGATGGTCCCGTGGCGCATACACCGCGCGCGCGCTTGCAGGGATGCTACACAAGGTGATGCCCGGGCCCTTCCGTGCCAAACAGTGATATGAGCCCAAGCGACGTTGTTCTCACTCTAGGCTAGGTTGGCTTGCTAACCAAGGATAATTTTGAGAACGTTCCGTTCGCGTACAACCTGTACAAGTCTGATGATCCTGACGACGATGATCTGGCAAAGCATTTCAAAGAAACGTTCTGTCGCGAAGTTGGGATAGAGTTCCTTGGCGTGTGGTTCGCTTCACTCCGATTGGCGTGAAGTTTGGCCTAGTCTGACCTTTCGGTTTGCACATCACAGGGATACCGTCGCGAGTGTGGGGTATCTTTGGAGTCGAACGCTCCCCTTCGTAAGCTCGAATGACATGATCAAGGTGTTCAGACATGCTTTATCCCTTGATGAGGTACGTGTGATTTTAAGGATATGAGCATGGAACGGGCAGCTGCTCAACCTATCATCTTTTCACTCTACTACGCTGACTGACATTTGATACAGCACCGCGTCAGGTTCCGTCCAAACTTGTATCATCAGCCACCACCAAACACCGGCCCTCGCCGTTCCCAGCAGACTTCGTGGCTCGTGAAGGGTCTGAAAAGGGTCTGGAAATGCCTAAAATGTGTATTGACTGCCTTCTCTGAAAATGAAATGGAGCAACCGGATACCGTGTCCACTCCTCGCTCGGCACGCCCCGGGCGCCCGTCCAAGTCGACAGACTATCGTGAGGTGTGGTTCAAAGGTTGCCACTCAGGTATGTACTTCATCGAGCGATGTCCTTAGAGTCCGTTTTGGATCTAGGGTTCGACCTGTGGTCGCGTGCGGATCGCTCACGACTCACTCTTCATTATAACAGACGTCGGTGGGGTAAACAAGAAAGACACTACGGAAGACTCGAATGCGCAGTCCAACATCTCTCTGTCAAACATCTCTCTGCGCTGGATGGTGCAAGAGATCATGAAATCGCGTTGCGGTGTCAGATTCGCGGACAACCGTGCCGGATTGCTTCTGAGGTTGCGCATCCCGGTCGAGGAGGTTCGGGACCCTCTGCAGAACAATCAGCAGCCCTTCTCTCAACGCGATGCGACGGAGCCGATAGAGGATGATCTTAAGCTCACTTTGTGCAAGGAAATTTTCCAGTGGATCTTCTGGTGGATCTTGGAGGGATTACCCACATACTATGAATGGCAGGAGATGCGATCTGGCCAGTGGGTCTGGCTCTGGCAGTTCAGGCAAGTTACTCACCCCTTATTTCGCATCCTCGCGATCGTGCTGATTGAATACCATGATGGTGGTCTACCAACTACCGGGCGCAGTTGGAATTGCGCCCGCGGACGAGTGCTACCTGGCAGGGCCGAGGAACACAACAGCGTCAAGTATTGCAGAGACCATATGCTTTATGAACCGAAGGCGAAACCCCCGGGCCATCGAGGTGTACTGGGGAAGATATTGGACGCACTGGTGACGACTCGGATGTGGGTCGCAATGAGGGGCATGCTGGGGACGACGCGGGGCATTGACACCTGAAACGTCCTTGTGGTCCAGACGCTAGGCACAGTAAACCAGAAGGGAACACTTATTGATCAGCCTCTAGCCATGCCACTACTATATTCTTTTTACCACACATTGTCGCATGCAATAACAATAAGATCACCTTATTCGTATGTACTCATATAGTGAATGGTCTACTCTACGATGTTGCAGAGCTGTGAAATGAATCCAGGCGGGTCAAATTCACGTCTACACCTGTGGCTGAGCAGGCCCTCTCCCACAGATCCGACGTGCGGTAATGCTATGCGTGCCTTCAACATCCGATCATTGGACAGTACAGTAGTTGTTGACGTGATATGAATTCTATAGAGCTCAAGGTCAGGGGCTTGGGGGAAAGGGGAAATGATCATGTGTGTTGTTTCCCTGCATCGACAGAGAATCGGGCAGGGAAGAGAAGTGGCTGAAAAATATGTCGTGCCGTACCATACTGTGATTGATACGATGTAAGTATGGATCCCATTGATAACCGTGATAGTAAACACCAGCGGCGATGAACGGTCTTGCTTACCGAGCTAAGACTTGGCAGGAGCTGCATCTGCTGTAGCGTCGGCCGTGAAGGTCGCACCTCCTCCGCTTCTGCCCCCCCGGTCTCTCGAGCTCATATTCTGGTCCAAGCCACCGAACGTGGCGTTGATGACAAGGGTTGGGCAAGTATATTGGTTCTGGAGGAATACATAGGCCGTTGAGGCCCAATACCAAAACGCGCAAATGTCAGCCGAGCTTACAAATCGGCTACGTTACTTGAACGATCTTTTCTGATCCGAGGAAGCGAGGGGGTGAACGATGGACCCAAATCCGAAAGTGATGCAGAGCTGTGAGATAGACTGAAGGTGCCACGTGGGTATGGGAACACGTGGCCCTTGAGAAAGTGGATCATTTCCAAATGGCGACGAGGTTAACAGGTAAATAAGCTCACCTTGTTTTCCTTTCGTCCCCCGTGTCGTCTCATGATCATCTGAAAGGCAGACGCAAGTCTACCCGTGAGTTAGGAAGGGTGGATGTCGATAGAACCAGCGCAGCATCCGGAACGGGGCGCGCGATGGAGCGAGAAAGGGGTGGCGGATGGACGGTTGTTAATCGCGCGACCGCCGGTGGGTATGCTCGATCGCGGAACGACCTGGGAATGTTCAGATAACGGCGAGAGAGTGAAACGTACGAGAGAAAGGTTGATAGCGAACGACGCCGCTTCGGGGCTGATCGGACGGAAAGGAGAAAAAGAGAAGAGCAATCGCACACGAGAGAGATAGAAAAGGGGGCCGCTGATGGCTCGATGATCTGATGATTCGATGCGGGGCCGGACGATGGCATTTATACGTTCGCGATACTGACAAGTATGCTACGAATATGGGTGAGTAAAAATAAAGAAAAGAGTGGAAAATATTGTAGCCGGCGACATTCCCGCACGGCGATGTAATCAGGGAGCGTTCGGTATTCGATTTGAGGGGGAAACGAGAGGCGTATCGAGGGGCGCGACCGCGCGCGCGAGGCCAAGCGTAGACGGCGTTCGTGCTTGGGCCGTCGACTAGGTAGGGAAAGGGAAAGAGAAGGAGCGTGCTTGTTCGATGGGTGAGCAGAAAAGGAAAGGAGAAAGGGAGCGGGATTTCTTCAACAAGAGAGCGAGGCAGGAACATACAAGAAAGGAGTGTAATGGAACGGCGTGCTCGGCCGCGTGGGGCTCGACTGACGAGGCGATGCGTGCGTTGTTGTTTGGCGACAAGTGGGCGATCCGAGAATCTTCTGCTTCGACGCGAGGGGTCTTGGCGAGGCGAGGTGACGATGAACGAGCGAGGCGATGAGGACGAGACGATGACGAGCTTGAACGTGTTGGACTTGCTGGCTCGCAGTGTCGCGTGAATTTGTCAGCATCCTGGAACGGTCACGCGGTCACGCGCGGCGCGACGGCGGATCTGCTCTCCGAGATAAGATAAACTGCGAATTTCCGGGGTCAGCGCGTTCCATCAGTTAGGGTGTCGCATGTATAAATTACGTCGGAAAATGTCCAGTGGGGCGAAGGGGTCATAAATCATTGATTTTGACAGATTCCCTCTCCAGATCTCACGTGAGCTGGGAGAGTGAGGGGACGATTGGCCTCATATGCCCTCTTTCTGATTCCGAGGTCAACTTAGCTTTAGATGGTACAGAGCGAGGTCAGGTACATGACTAAGCCTTCTTTGGGGTTGTTTGACGCATGTTTATTGGCATTGCCGGAGTAACACATTCCCCGACTCGTGTCATCAGTCTCCTTCCATTCCCTGGGATTTATCAGGAAATGGAACTGGCTGATCTGTCCCATCAATGTCGATCCACTTTGCCCCACTCCTTTCGCCCTGACGCCCAAAGACTAACCACAGCCGTATATACGGTGGAAAGAACTCTCGGGCCTTGGTTGGTCATACCGGTCATGGCTGGTGGGTACCACCCGAAAACACCCACCGAGTCTCTCGTCATGCATCATGTTCTCAATTCTCCCACACTGGGAGCTTCCTGCCATACATGAATCGGTGCTAAGAGAGACAAGGAGACAAGGCGGCTCCGCTATACTACTGTATTAGGAGGGATCGCTGTGGAAAGGGATTGGCACAGGTCAAACCATTGACACGGTTCGCGGGCTCATCCACATGTCATGTCGAACAGGATTTGTGTGGTCGCCGAAATTCTAGCTTCTGTACGTTTTATGTATGCCAAGGCACAAGCGCTGGCACGGCGACTCTGAATGGCGGCTAGAATACAAGGTGCAGTACTGTTCAGGGTGACATTGCGGCCACGGTTGGCGCATTCTACCTGTCAAGAACCAGGCGTCTGTTCCTCCGGATGTCCTGTGACTTGCAATCTAACCCATACATAAGGCGCCATAAGAACATGGGGCTCCACAGCTGGGTTACCACCGTATTGCCCCCATCAGGCCCCAAGGTACGCGTCCAAGGAAGCCCTGTCAATGGCAGCTAGCTCCAAACATGCCTTTGCGCCCTCTGCTCGATACCTGCGTCCCTCCTCATTGGTTGTACCGCATTATCCGGGGAATGCCTTGTGTAGCTGGCAAAGTGTATAAATTGTGGAGCACGACTATCCCAATCCTCCGTCATTGACATTCCCCTCTTAACGATGGTGAATACCAGTGAATGCCCCATTCCAGGACCATCGGATAAAAATCCACCGTCATCTAAGATTAATTCCCGCACCATCGTTCTCTGTTTCGATGGGACAGGTAACCGATTCTGCGAGACTGTGCGTCGCAGCGCTGCTATTATCTCAACACAGATCCATCATTGATCCGGTTGACATCTTACAGAACTCCAACGTAGTCAAACTCTTCTCCCTTCTCCAGAATGATGATGAGCAGGTGTGTTATTACCAGGCAAGTACTCGCCCATCCACCTTCTGCCACTCGCTCCACCTGGCTGAGCGTTTGACCGCAGCCTGGTATCGGGACCTATATTGCGCCTGGCGCTGTCTCGCCCACCTTCCGCTGGTTTGCCAAAATTCTTGATTTATTATTCGCATGGTACCTCTCCGAGCATATCCTCGAGGGCTACACGTTCCTCATGCAGAATTATCGTCCGGATGATAAAATCTGCCTCTTCGGTTGCGTCCTTTTTCATTTCGAGAACCTGATTCCCCATACAATCTGACGGTTTGTCAAAAGGATTCTCCCGTGGCGCATACACGGCGCGCGCGCTTGCAGGGATGTTGCACAAGGTGATGCCTTCTATACCAAACAGTGATATGAGCCCGAGCGACGTACTCACTCTGGGCTAGGTTGGCTTGCTAGCCAAGGGTAATTTCGAGAACATTCCGTTCGCGTACAACCTGTACAAGTCTGGTGATCCTAAAGACGATGACCTGGCATATCATTTCAAAGAAGCTTTCTGTCGCGATGTTGTGATAGAGTTCCTTGGCGTGTGGTTCGCTTCACTCCGATTGGCGTGAGGTTTGGCCTAGTCTGACCTCTTGGTTTGCACATCACAGGGATACCGTTGCGAGTGTGGGGTATCTTTACAGTCGAACGCTTCCCTTTGTAGGCTCGAATGACATGATCAAGGTGTTCAGACAGGCATTATCCCTTGATGAGGTACGTGTGATTTTAAGGATATGCGCATGGAACGGGCAACCGCGCAACCTATCATCTTTTAACTCTACTACGCCGACTGATATTTGATACAGCATCGTGGCAGGTTCCGTCCAAACTTGTGTCATCCCTCACTCCCACCCAAACCCAACTCCCACTCTGGTCGCGGCGGCGGCTCTGGCTGTTTCCAGGAGACTTGGTGTCTCGTGAAGGGTCTGAAATGGGTCTGGAAGGTTCTGAAAAGGGTCGGGATGTGCCTCATATATGTATTGACTGCCTTATTTGAGCATGAAATGGAGCAACAACCGGATACTACCCCGCACACTGGCACTCCTCGCAAGCTCGACCTGATGAAGGTCAAGGTTCCTCGCATCCGTGAGGTGTGGTTCAAAGGTTGCCATTCAGGTATGTACTTCGTTTGGGTTCTATAATTGGACTTGTGGTCGCGTGCGGATCGCAACTCACTCTTCGTTATAACAGACGTCGGTGGAGGAAACACGAAAGACATAGAAGACTCGGATTCGCAGTCCAATTTCTCTCTGTCAAACATCTCTCTGCGCTGGATGGTGCAAGAAGTCATGAAATCGCCTTGTGGTGTCAGATTCGATGAAGGCCGTGTCGGATTGCTCAAGAGGTTGCACATCCCGGTAAAGGAGATTCAGAGATTGGACACCCCGGTAAAGGAGATTCAGGCCCCACTGCCGGAAGATGAACAGCCCTTCAATGAAGGGGATGCGAAGGTGGATATAGGTGATGAACTTAAACTCACGAAGTGCGAGTGCGAGAGTTTTTGGCTGTGGATCGGCTGGTGGTTCTTGGAGGTAATAGTGCCTACATACTATGTATGGCAGGAGAAGCGGTCTCAAGATGGCCAAACTGGCGAGCAGTGGGTCTCGCTCTGGCAGGTCAGGTAAGTTACTCATCCCTTGTTTTGCATCCTCGCGATCGTGCTGACTGAATATCATGATCATTGGTCTACCAACTACCGGGCGCAGTTGGAATTGGGGCCGCAAACGAGTGCTGCCTGACGGGGTCGAGTATCACGGAAGCGTCCAATATTGCAAGGACAAAATGGGTTATAAACCGAAGGCGAAAGTCCGGGTCCCTAGAGGTGTACTGAAGAAGATATGGGGCGCACTGGGGATGGCGAGGGGTGCCGGAGACGACGAGGGCCATGCTGGGGACGATGGGGGGCGTACAGGGGATGACGAGGGGCGTATCGTGCGACAAGTGGTGTAACAGGGATGACGAGAGTCCTACCAGGGACGTGAGGGGCATGCTGAGGACGACGAGGATATCGGCATCTGAAAAATCCACTGTCGTGGTCCAGACGCTAGGCACGATAAACCAGAAGGGAATACTTATTGATCAGCCTCTAGCTATTCTACTGCTATGATCTTTCTACCACATATTGTCACATGTAACAACAAAAAGATCAACACCTATGGCGATCCCTTATGTGTGTGTACTATATAATGAATGCTCTACTCTACGATGCTGCGGAGCCGTGAAATGAATCCGGGCGGGTCAAATTCACGTCTACACCTGTGGCTGAGTAGGCCCTCTCCCACAGATCCGACGTGCGGTAATGCTATGCGTGCCCTTAACGTCCGAACATTGGACGGTACAGTAGTTGTTGACGTGATAGGAATTCTATAGAGCTCAAGGTCAAGGGGTCGGGGAAAGGAGGAAATGATCATGTGTGTTGTTTTCCTGCACCAACAGAGAATCGCGCAGGGAAGGGAAGTGGTTGAAAATGTGGTGTGCCGCACCATCTTGGGATTGATTCGATCCAAGTATGGGGCACATTGATGATAGTAAACACTAGTGGCGATGAGCGGTCAAGAAGTGTCTTGCTTATCGGGCTGAGGACTGGCAGGTACGGCATCCGCTTTAGCGTCGACCATGAAGGTCGCGCCTCCTCCGCCTGTACCCTCGTCTCTCGAGCTCGTATTCTGGTCCAAGTTACCGAACGTGCGTTGATGACAAGTATATTGGTTCCGGAGGAATGCATAGGCCGTCGAGGCCTAATATCACAACGCGAAAACGTCAGCCGAGCTCGCCAATTGACCACGTTGCTTGAACGACCTTTTTCGATGCAAGGAAGAGAACGGTGGACCCAAATGCGAAAGTGATGCAAGTAAGCGCGAGAGCTGTGAAATAGAATGAAGGTGCCACACGGGTATGGGAACACGTGGCCTTTGAGAAAGGCGAGTCATTTCCGAGCGACAACAGCGGCTAACAGGTAAATAAGCTCACCTTTTTTTCACCTTTTCCCTTTCGTCACCCTTGTGGCACCGGGTCGTCTCGTGATCGTCAATGGTCCAGTTTGGGTGTCGCATGTATAAAATCGTGGTCGGAAAACGTCCGGTGGGACAAAGGGGTCATAAATCATAGTGCTTTTGACGGATTCCCTCTCCAAATCTCACATGAGTGGGAGAGTGGATAATTGGGTGAAAGGCTGGGACGATTGGCCTCATATGCCCTCTTTCTGATTCCGAGGTCAACAATATCCGTCTCAGCTTTGGTCACGTACATGACTAAGCCTTCTTTGCGGTTGTTTGACGCCTTTCGGACTCCGTAACACATTTCTCCGCTCCGACAGACAGGAAATGGAACCGGCTGATCTGTCACCGTTCTATTTTTATCGACTTTACCCCGCTCCTTTCGCCTCGCCCTGACGCCCCAAGACTAACCAAAACGGTATATACGATGGCGTGAATACTCGGGCCTGGTCATGGACTCATGGGTCATGGTTGGACTGTACTGTACTAGCCGAAAACTCACACCGAGTCTCTCGTCATGCATCATGTTCTCAATTCGCCCACACCGGAAGCTTCCGGTTATACAGCATGCATGAATCGGTACGAACAGGGTCAAGGAGACAAGGCGGCTCCGCTATACTACTAGGAGGGATTACTGTGGAAAGGCATTGGCACAGGTCAAACCACTGACTCGTTCGCGGGCTCGTTCGCATGTCATGTCGAACAGGATTTGGGCGGTCGCCGAAATTCTAGCTTCTGTACATTTTATGCACACCAAGGCACAAGCGCCGGCTCGGCGAGTCTGAATGGTGGCTAGAATACAAGGTACAGGACTCTCTGGGGTGACATTGCGCCAACGGTGGGCGCATTCTACCTGTCCAGAACCGGACATCTGTTCCTTCGGATCTCCCGTGACCTGCAATCCAACCCATACATAGGGTGCCATGAGAACATGGGCGTCGCGGCGGAGTTACCACCATATTGCACACATCAGGCCTATCGGTACGCGTCTAAGTTCTGTCAATGGCAGCTCGCTTCAAACACGCTTTGCGCCCTCTGCTCGATACCCGCGTCCCTCCTCGTTGGTCGCACCGCCTTATCCGGGGAAGATCGCCGAATGCCTTGTGTAGCTGGCATATAAGCTGTAGAGCACGACTATCTCAATCCTCCGTCATCCCCTTTCCCCTCTTGACGATGGTGAATACCGGTAACCCCTCCATTCCAGGACCATCGGATAACAATCCACTGACATCATCTGAGATCAATTCTCAGAAATTCCGCACCATCATTCTCTGTTTCGATGGGACAGCTAACCAATTCTGTGAGAGTGTGCGTCGCAGCGCTGCTATTGTCTCAACACAGATCTATCATTGATCTGGTTGACATCTAACAGAATTCCAACGTAGTCAAACTCTTCTCCATTCTCAGAAAGGATGTCCCAAAGTCGCAGGTGTGCTATTACCAGGCAAGTACTCGCCCATCCACCTTCTGCCACTCGCTCAACGCAACTGAGCGTTCAACGCTAGGCTGGTATCGGGACCTACATTAAGCCTGGCGTAGTCTCGCCCATCTTCAGCCCTGTCGCCAAGCTTCTTGACAAAGGGTTTGCATGGTACCTCTCCCAGCATATCATCGAGGGCTACAGGTTCCTCATGCAAAATTACCATGAGGGTGACAAAATTTGCATCTTCGGTTGCGTCCTTGTTCATTTCAGGATACTAGTTCTCCATATAACCTGACACCTTTTACCGAAAGGATTCTCCCGTGGCGCGTACACAGCACGCGCGCTTGCAGGAATGTTGCACAAGGTGATGCCTTTCGTCGATAACCATGTGATATGCGCCTGATGGACGTCGCTTATTGTGGGATAGGTGGGGTTGCTATCCAAGGACAATGATGAGCAAATTCCGTTCGCGTACGACTTGTACAAGACCCATAATGCCAAATCCGACAAGCTGGCAGAGCGTTTCAAAAACGCTTTCGCTCGCGAAGTGGTGATAGATTTCCTTGGCGTCTGGTTCGTCCCATCCCAATTGCGGGTATATTTTGGCCTAGTCTGACTGTTCTTTTGCGTCTCACAGGGATACAGTTTCGAGTGTGGGTTATCTCCATAGCCCAACGCTTCCCTTTGTAGGATCGAATGACATGATCAGGGTGTTCAGACATGCAGTATCCCTTGATGAGGTACGTGCAATTTAAGGGATAAGCGCGTGGAATGGGCGGCTGTGCAACCCATCCCCTTTCCACACTACTACCCCGGCTGACATTTAACGAATAGCACCGCGCCATGTTCCGTCCAAACTTGTATCATACCCCACCCGACCATCCCGACCCTGACCCTGGCTCTACCGACGTGGGAGCACAGCAGACTCCATCAGTTCTGAAAAGGGTATGGAGAGGCCTCAAAAGGGTATTCAATGCTTTGAATCCCTTCGGGATAAAAGCCTTGAATCGGCGACCGGACACCCCGCGCACTTCTCAAACCGTAGGCTCCAAAGCGGCGCAATTTAAGACGAACCACCTTGAGGTGTGGTTCTCAGGTTGCCATTCTGGTATGTACCCGTGTCCTCCATTTCAGGAGGGGGGAGGGTCCAGAATGAGACCTGTGATCGCATGCAAATCGCTCATGACCCAACTCTTTTATCCCACAGATATTGGCGGGGGAAACACGGAGGACATTGACGACAGCACCGACAGGGCGAACCCCGCGCTGTCCAACATCTCTCTGCGCTGGATGGTGCGCCAGGTCGCGGCAGTCCGAGCGACATGCCCCATCCATTTTGACGAAGCCACGCTCAAATTGTGGAACATCCCGCGCGAGGATATTCAAGCTCAGCCCATCGTTACGGAGGGACTCCCCGTCGCGCATTACTTCTCTGACGATGACGCGAGGGCGGATAGAAAGGATGAACTTAAGAGAAGTAGATTTTGGTATGTCGTGGAGATATTACCCACGTACTATGAATGGCAGGATGAGCGGGGCCAGTGGTTCAAGCAAATCTGGCAAGTTATTCACCCAGTCTTTCGCATCTTTTGCAATCGTGCTGATTGAAAGATGATGGCCTACCAACGACTGGGTTCAGTTGGCATTTGGCCGAAGGGCGGGAGCCGCCTCGTGGAGCTAAGTTTCACAGGAGCGTCCGCTGGCGCCTCGACAACGGATTTACCACGAATGCGAAATTAGACCCGAGCCGCGTCAGGGACGACGCTAACATCGTCA
>Ga0307512_10002317_pt1 | contig 24551 bp, 11 predicted proteins | sample 14_EM_MG_FD_200267 | JGI IMG/M metagenome (GOLD analysis project Ga0307512, IMG submission 200267) | Populus trichocarpa ectomycorrhiza microbial communities from riparian zone in the Pacific Northwest, United States - 14_EM | ecosystem: Host-associated > Plants > Roots > Unclassified | place... | reverse complement strand
TCGACTTGAGCCCATCAATATCCCATCCTGTAATCTTTCGCGACACTTTGACTCCTTCCCCTTCGTCCCATCTTAACTGGGCACACACAATCGCGTGATCCGAAGTAGTTGTCAAATCTGTTGAAGTTTCTAATCTATCAGCCATCGAGGCTTTAGTAATAAAGAAGTCAATAAGCGATCCCGAAGTTTCGCCATTTCTCGTATTCGACTGGGTTTCTTCCCCATCTGTAACGTCGATCAAATCGTACTCATCCATAAGATTTTCCAAAAAGTTTGCATCTCGTTTTGGTGGGTACTGAGGGTCCCATCTATCACTGTGAGCATTCCAATCTCCTTCCAAGAGGATCTTTTCCTGTTCCATAATCTCGCTCCATCTTGCTGTCTGTGCCGGTCTGCCTTGACTTCTCACCCCCCCCTCTTGTCTCAGCTGATTGTACACATTCACCAATCTCATCTTCCTACCCGACGGGTATCTTATATCCAACACCTGTACATCTCCATCTCACCCCCTTATCCACTTCCGAAAATTCCAGGTGTGTATCTCTTCTTACTACTGTCATCGTTCTTCCTCCTCTGATTAGCCTATATCCTGGGTGACTGATGTTGTATCCTTCTCTCTCCACATATGGTTCTTGCAACATCACAACATCAGCCCCCCAAACCATTCCTGTTTCCAACGCCATCATAGTCGCCTTATACCCCCTCCCACAGTTATGCATTACACATTTCACCATGACTTCATGGGGGTTTCTTGAGTCCCTGCGTTAGAAGATTCTCCTTCTGTCTCTTGTGTCGCAACAACTTGGACTTCCGGCTCCTTTTCAATCTGCTCATCATTCTGAGCCTTCTTTTCCGCATCTGCAGTCAATGGCTCCCCATCCTCTGTATGATCCGGCTTCTTTTGTTGATCGGTTGTCACATTTCGGCGCTCCCCTTCTCTCTCCTTCCAGGTTTGCCTTTCCTCTCTTGCCACCTTAATAGCCTTTTGTTTCTTAACACAACAATTGGCCTTCGCAATATGATTTCCCTTGCAGTTGACACACTTGTCGATGTTATGGGTGCAGTTCTGTCCCGCATTAGCTTTGCAACCTTCCACGTTGCATTTATGATCCTTTGTCAAATGTCTCCCCGTGCACAACATGCACGCCGGCATCTTCAAAGATCCACACTTTGCCTCAACATGTCCCCATCTGATGCATACTCCACAAAAAGAGTCTGGTCCGGCATTCACAAACTTCTCCACATCATACTTCACTCCTGCCGCCCTCAGACCTCCCTTCAAAACTTTTTCGGCCATTTTACTTCCCTTGACCACAAACACAACTGAAGATGCTTTCTTTCCTTCCGCCTTCTTCTTCTGCACATCTTTCGGTCCTCCAATCCAGTTGATAGTGAGGGGCAACACCACCCCCTCATTCTCAGCCTGCAATTCTTGCCTCAATTTCTCAAGTCCTCCTCCCGTCTTCTTTCCCAAATACCTATCAAAATTGACGCGATGCATTTTCACTCTCTCCCAGAGTTCATTTGTCTCGATGTCCACAATTCCTGCGTCCACCGTCCTTGCTGCTTTTATCACTATTTCCCTATGCCGAATCAACATTTTGGCCGTTGCTGCTGGGGTTGTGATTGTCGACGGACATCCTCGGGTGTTCTTCGTAACTCCCTGAATGCGAACAAAATGTGGGACCTTTGCCTCGAAAAGTGCTCTATTCACTTCCGACGAAATATCCAGATCCTTCTTCTGAGAAAGAGGGAGGCCGTTATCCCTCTTAAAGGTAACTCTCCTCTTCTCCATCGGATTTTGTTGTGGGGGGACCGGCTTTATCTCCTCCTTTTTCTGCTGTCTTTTTACTTCGACAAAGCTATCCCCCTTCTTCTTCTGCTGCTGTCCCGAATGTTGTTGTTGTTGTCGCTGTTCGGGTTGCTTCTTTGGTGGTGGTGGCGCGGCCGCCCTCTGCGCCCACGTCTCCTTCTTCTTCTCTTCCGGCTTCTTTGCCGGTTGTTGTTGTGCGGGTTTCTTGACCTCCAGCTTCTTTTTCTCTCCTGCCTTTGGTCCCTTTGGTGTCTCCTTCACCTCCGATTTTTTCACCTCCTTTTTCTTTTGTTCCGGCACTGCAGGCACAGTAACCAGTCTCTTCGCAATCGTAACTTGTCCACTCGGGGTGAACCTCGGAAACTCCTGCCTCTTCTCTCCCGGTGGGATAACTGGTGCATGTTTAGATGCCTCCAGTTCTTGCTGCTCCACCTCCATTTGTTCGAGCACCCTCGCGACTCTCTCATTTTCCTCCTCTGAAAAAGTTGCCCCCGGTTCAAACTCGATATCACTCATACCGTCATTCTCAGGGGTGGCTTCTACCTGTTTCCCCCTTCGAATTTCTCCCTTTTTTCTCTCTTCTTCAGCTGCCTTCTCAAACCTCTCCACCACCCTATCCGTCAACTGATCTATCATCTTTTCCATGCATCCACTTAATGCATTTTCAATTGTTTTAGCCATGTTCACCGGAGCGATCTTGGCCAACTTCTTTTCAATCTTACTCAACCTATCGTCAAGTTTTTCTGCCCTCTCTCCTGCATACTCCCTTTCCAACTCCACCTCGGTAAGTATGTTCTGAGCGATTTTTCGGGTCGACCCCACTGCCACGTCCGTATGATTTTGCCTCGCAGCTATGTGGCCTGCCTGTTCACCATACCACTCCAAATAACTATCATCAAATTTCGCCTTATTGATCATAAAATCCCTCAGTCCATTAGTGTTCCTAAGATACTCACCAATAAACGCTTCGAGATTAACCTCCTTGTTCTCATTGGCCACTTCCTCTGCAGGTTTGGCCCAATCAGCCTCCAACTTTTTGCTGGTAGGTGTCTGCGGCATATTCAGGATTGGTCGTTCGGGCGTTTCCGGCCTCTTAACTCCCTTCCCCTTATTGCGCTTTTTTCCCTTCTTCGTTGGCGTCATGTAAGGCTCCTCGTCCCTCCACTCCACCTCCATCATCATATCCTGTTCGTTGTCGCTATCATCACTGATTTCGAATTTTCTCGGAATGGGTGTGTAGACTTTCCAGGTCTCTTCCATTCCCCCCTCTTTTTCGGCGTGTTGAGGTGTCTTCACAGTAAGTCACTTGGAGTGCTTGGAGCGTTCAATGTTGCATATCTGGTGGTGGCAAAGGTAGCAAAAGGCTTCGCAACAGTCGCCAATATTTTGTACTATATATCTCGTGTCTTTCTCCTTTTCTCTTCTCTATACCATAGTCTATGCACACGGTTCTCCCCTTCCATATCGTAACATTCAATTTTTTTAGCAGACGGAAACGGTTCCTCCGGGTTGCTCATCAGCAAGGGGGCCTCCGCCTCCGCCACCAGCCTAAAGCAGCAGAGGGCGCTGCACCTTACATCCTAGAACAAGTACGAAGGGGTAGTTCAGCTGCTTATCAACATTGGCACCTGACATGCCAGAATGGGCACAAGGGGTAGTACAGTTGCTAATCGATAAGGGTGCCTACGTCTTCGCCACTGACCTGAAATAGTAGAGGGAGCTGCGCCTTACATTCTAGAACAGGTATGAAGAGATAGTCTGGCTACTTATCGACATTGGCACCTGGTTATCGGTACCTGGCATGCCAGAATGGGCACATCTCCGCCATCAATTTGAAACAGTAGAGGGCACTACACTTTACATCTTAGACAAGGGCGCCTCCGTCTCTGCCACTGACCTTGTAATGGCGTCAAGGCCAAGAACGAGTGATTTGCTATGTAAGACTTCATTGTGTACACATGTGACGGAGGAGCTGTCTTTTAAGATCCCTTCCAAGGGAAATAAACGTCCGTCATCCACCTGAAACGTAACAGACCTGAAGCAACAGAGGGCGCTGCACTTCGTATCCCAGAACGGGTACGAGCCGGCAGTCCAGCTGTTTATCGACAAGGGCGCTCCTTCTCCACCACCGACCTGAAGCAGCAGAGGGTGCTGCATCTCACATCCTAAAACAGGCATGAGGCAGTAGTCCGGTTGCTTACCGACAAGGGCGCCTTCCGTCTCCGCCACCAACCTGAAGCGGTAGAGGCCGCTGCACCTCGCGTCCAAGCTCAGGCACAAGGCGATAGTCTGGCTGCTCAAGACATGGGCGCCTCCATATCCGCTGTGGCAGACGCCACTGCATCTCGCCCTGCAGAATGGGCACAAGGGGGTGTACCTGCTGTTAATTAGCTTACTTTGAACCCAATCGTTACTTCTACCATAAGTCCTGTCTCTTCATATCCAACGGATTGGTGGCTTCCGATGGATCATTCTATTAAATAGATATCGATTCCGTTCGAGTTAATTCTATTTCTTTCTCCAATGTACTTTATCCTCATCTTTTGAATGGCTTTACGATACTGCGGTATTTAGTTTCTCTCTTTTGTCTGTTTTGGTAGAGGGTCTTATGTGGGCCATATTTCGTTCAACCAAAAACCAATTCAGCTGCATAATTATTTCTAGTGATTTTGAATTCTTTCTGCAATCTGATTTTTTTATAGTTTGTCTTAGTCAGGTCCGAGAGTTGTGTTGGGAAATCAGGGAGTAATGGGCTCGTACTGGTTTGGGTTTTGTGACAATTGCAGCAGGATGCATTTTTAGATGGACTTTTGGCACCAGTGGCGGGGAGAGGTATTAAAATGCTGCTTTTTTTATAAGGCGGCGAACACCTTGGACCGGAGGGAGCTACTAGTGACATGTCAAACTGGCTCAGCGGATGAGCTCAATTGCATCTTTTGTTCTATTTTCTCTATCTATTCTCGATACTCACTGTATCTGACAATACAGGGGGTTTTCTGTCCCCTTGATTCAACCAAAAATTCAAAGCTATTTGGTGGAATGATTTGTATATAAAAGTGCTAGTGGCATGCATCAAACAGACCGCTCCCGCTTCCAGAATGACATAACGGACAGAAGGGTCCTGGTGATCGAACACGTCCGGTATGGTACTAAATCCTGAGACGACTGTCGCGAGCCTCTCTAAAATGACGGTAACGAAATTGCGTACTTTAGTACTATACCTTCGAAAAGAGCTTCCACAATTTGCAGTCACTCATGGCGCGGTTTTAATTACAATGAAGTATTTACGAACAAATGGAACCGAACTGGATAAAATAACAAAAAAACCCAGGACAATTTACTCTCTCTCCTCCCCTCCTCCCTCGTCTCCTCTGGCCACTCTAACCATCCAAACACCTTCGGGACTTTTACTATAACTTAAGGGTTGATTAAGAGGGCCTGAGGTTCCTTTTTGACTCGCAGTTTGGTTGAGATGGGAGATGGGAGCGCTGGCTGGGGCTTGGGTTTAGCCATCTAGAGGGTATCAATAGATGAGGAGGGAGGGATTACCTTCGGTTGTTGTGATTGTTGTGATTGTTGTGGGTGGAAAAATTGGTTGATCGAGAAAGTGTCACGGTCGATCGAAAGAGCGGATGTCTGAAGAGGAGAGAGGAAAGAAGGAATGGAAGAAGGGACGGGAGGGTGTAGATGGATTTTAAGGGTTTGCTTTTAGTTTCATGCGCTCGTAAACCAACGTCTGCCTCCTTTGCAAGCTCAATTGGCAGACTGCTTGCCGACTGACAAAGGCTCTGGGCACGAGAGCACTATTAGAGTGGAGACTCTCTGTACAAGCGTAACTATCATACATCGCTCTCATCAGGTGCTGAAAAAGCAAAGTGACTCCGACCTAAAAATCAACGCTGCTGGATATATGCACACCTCCACCACCCCTCCTCAAGAAGCATCCTTACAACCTCCTCCAGAACACCTTATACAGATGGTCATAATGTCTCCCCAGGTATCCCCCAATCTTCCCACTCTCCACCACAATCCTCGCTAGCCCACTCAACCACACCGCGGCCGTCCCTACCGCTGCCATCCCCACTAACTTCCTCCTCCTCTCCTCAACCTTCAAATAATTCGCCCACCCATACACCACATGATAACTCACGAGCCCCACAAACCCGGCATAAAACGCCCCGCTAGTCCACTTCGCCCACCTCCCCTGCCAAAATCCATACGCCAAATACTCCAGTGTGACCTGCGAGGAATCCCCATCGACGTACAGCGGCACCAACCGATTCAACGTCGCATGCACAGCCACAAACGGCACCGCAATCCACCCAGTCCTACTCACCCCCGAAAAATTTCTCCATCGCCACATCGATACCGACGCCGGCGACCTGCCACCATACCGCGCCCGCTGCCGAAAGTGTCGATGCAGTCGCAGCGCAAGTCCTGATGTGATGTGGAGGGCCAGCGAGGCGGGGATCAGGAGGAGCTCGGTGTGCGGTGTTGCTTGGTAGAAGTAGGTTCTTGCGAGGAGCAGGGATGAATTACCGGAGTCGACACCGAAGAGAAGCGGGGACAGCGCCGAGCTCGCGCTGTGGACGCCTAGGAACGTCAGGAATGCGTAGGAGCTGTATTTTTGTGTGCGTGCCACTATGGAGGTTAGCACAAGTGGGGGAGGGAGAGAGGCGCGGCTTACGCCATTTTGCCAGCCCGCTACTGTTACTGTGGTGGTAGTTGAAGGTGCTGGATTTTGAGAGAGGGGGCGTTATGGAGGGGTCGTCAGAGGTGGTGTAGAATGCGTCGTCTTCGATTGGTGAGGGTGCCAGCTCGCGCATGGAGATTAGAGAGACTTCGTCGTCGTCGCGTTGGCGAGGGATGTAGAGATCCGTCATGGCTTCGGTGTGGGTTTAGACGAATGTTCAATTGCTGGCTCGAGAACTAACAGAGAGAGAAACAAAGGAAAGGAAAGAAAGGCGGGGAAAAAATGAAGATGTGGAGTTGTCGATAGAGTGCTTTGTTGGCCGGTTTCGACTTTTTCAGATGCAACATGCGTTGGTTAGTGGCACCGCTACTCTAGCGTCGGCTCTGCCGCAAGGATGATTGGCTGCCGAGGTTGACGTCATGTTCCTTCTCTCCGCAACTTCGATAGCCGCACAGACCAGAATACCCACTGTCACCGCAACAATGGCATCAACACTCCGTCTCTTCCGTCCATCCCTCTTACACCTCAATTTCCCTGGCCGCCGCTATGTCTCCGCCTTCGGCTACACGCAAGCAAAGTCCCTTGTCTACAGCGAATACGGCGAGCCCAAAACCGTGCTAAAACTGCACAAGCACTCCCTCCCCGCCGCCTATGGCCCCGAGATCCTCATCAAATTCCTTGCCTCCCCTATTAACCCAGCAGACATAAACCAGATCGAAGGCGTGTACCCGTCCAAGCCCAAGATGACGATCGAACTGGGTACTGCAAAGCCCGCGGCGGTAGGCGGCAATGAGGGCGTAGTCGAAGTCATCTCAGTCGGCGCAGACGTCAAAACCTTCAACCCGGGCGACCGGGCGATCATGAAACACACCGGCTTCGGAACCTGGCGGACACACGCGATCGCACAAGACAAACACCTACTGAAGATCCCCGACGAGTTCGCAGACATCAGCGCGTTGTCGGCTGCCACTATCTCCGTGAACCCCTGTACCGCCTACCGCATGTTGAAGGATTTCGTTGAACTGAAGCCAGGCGACTATTTCATCCAGAACGGGGCGAACTCGGGGGTGGGACGTGCGGCGATCCAGTTGGGGAGGATCTGGGGGCTGAAGAGTATCAACATTGTCCGCGACCGGCCTAATCTTGAGGAATTGAAGGAGGAGCTTATGGCACTCGGCGCGGATACGGTCGTGACTGAAGAGGAGGTGAAGAGTAGGAATTTCTGGGATCGCATTCAGAAGTTGACGAACAAGAAGGGGATAAAGTTGGGGCTCAACTGTGTCGGAGGGAAATCTACGCACTACCTCATCAAGCAGCTAGGAGAGGGGGGCCATGTTGTCACCTATGGCGCTATGTCGAAACAACCACTCAATCTGAATGCTAGCGCGCTAATCTTTAAGGATATACATGCACATGGGTTTTGGGTTTCAAGATGGAGCGACAATTTCCCGGAAGAGAAGGCGGCGATGGTGGCGGAGATCTTTGGGTATATACAGAAGGGAGAGTTTAAGGAGGTTCCGTTTGAGAAGACGGTGTGGAATGATGAAACCAAAGAGGAGGAACTGCTGAGTGCGGTGGAAAATAGCGGACAGGCTTATGGAGGAAAGAAACAGGTCTTTGTTTTTGAGGAGTAGATGTGATAACTCTGTCACTTGTACATACATTATTGGGTTAAGTGGGGTGTGTTCTGTAGGGAACGGTCAAACTTGAATGGATATCCTGAGAGGATGGAGTGGAATTCAGCCCTTTCGATAACTCGGTGCATCACTTGAGCTGATTTTACACGACCTGTCAAAATACCGTACCGGACTTTGTACTTCATACCGGGAGGGTTGATTACATAGCGAATTAATTCATACCACGCAGGCTTACACCTGTTGGGCCACATACCGCGGACTGTGATTACAGTATGTCACGAAGCACAAAGATGGGGGTGGGGATGAAAAGACAGTGGTGGATAACGTGGCTGGAGTGGACGATGAACAACAATACCCCTTGACTTTGAAGTACAGAGGTTCACAGGATAGTATTCGGCTGCGGCGTATGATTACAGATCGCTGAGCTTATACTCCTCTTGTTTACAATTACCAAGACAAAAATTTCTCATATCAAACGCCCTTTGATTACTGATTACGTATGAAATACAAAGCCCGGTATAGTTGATGATAGAGACGCCAGAAAAGTCTGAACGTGAAAGGTTTACATCACAGATCTTGTCACGTCCTGTCCAAACCCGAAATGCCTTCTAGATCTTCATTTCCCCTTCACCATTTTCCGCACCGCCCCTCCCACCACCTACATCCAGCAATTTACACCTCTCGTCAAACCGCAGATGTCCTTAATTCTAAGAAAGTAAATGTTTTCACGATCCTCTAGTTCTTGCTCGTCTTCCTGGCAGTAAACTCCCCTCAAAGTAAGCTCTTCCGCGATAGCGAAGGAGGAAATCGGTGTTCGCCACTCCAAAAAGGCCGTAGGAGAAAGCGTAATAGGGATTTCTTTCACGTCAAGGCGCCAGAAACAACGATCACGTGCAACTAGCCCAAAGCGTCATAGCTCGCGTCACCTCTACCCATACCTCTCTACCTCTCTTCCTCCCCCTCCATCTCACATCTCAACAATGTCACACACCCTCCCACCCGCCCTAACCTCGTCTGCGCGCGAAGCGCGCTTCAGCTTCTACTGCACACTGTGCTTGAAGGGCTACCAACGCATCCACGAGTTCGAGGCACACGAGAACTCGTACGATCACCAGCACAAGAAACGGTTTCAGGAGATGAAGGCGATGCAGAAGCCTACGTTTACGCGGTCTACGGATGATAATGGCGGGATTAAGAGTATTAGTCTTGTTGCGGAAAAGAAGGGGAAGAAGGGGGGGTTTAAGAGCGCGTTTGGGGGGGGGAAGGTGGTGGGGCCTGGGGTGAAGAAGGAAGAGGAGACGGAGGGGAAGAGGGAGAGCGTAGAGAGTGAGAGTGAAGATGAGGTGGAGGGGTATGATCCTGCGAGACCGACGGGAGTGTAGGAGGTGGGATGGTGAATGTGCCCCGGAGTGGTCGGAGGTGCACTAGTTGGCGGTGGAGTCTTGCGGTGCGTTGTTCTAAATGTTTACTTGATATGCTGCTTCACTCTTGATTGCCGGTCTGCAGGTCCTGGAGTTTGTTGCTGTTGGGATACAGTTTGGAGCAATCGAATCGTGTATGCCGCGCAATTTGCGAGCTCGCCCGGCGACTGAACGAGGCACGAGTGACAGTGAGAAGCTGAGTGTGATAGCAGCTGATTGGTTGAAAGTGATGAATCAAGGATATTGACATTCGGAGCACCTTGGTGGACCGTTTATGAACCAGCTGTGGAATTTGTTTCGTTGCCAAACGGAGACAATGGAAGGTAACTGACAGAAGAAACATGTGAAATGTTTTCACTCTCGTGGTGGTCATGTCGGTAGTGTGAAATGAATGTTCATATAACGCCCAAGTGGCGGACTGCGATCCCACCGGCAGTTCTACCACAAGAGAGAATGCTCACTTGGATTTGCCCCGGATCCACATCTCCATTCCCCGTCGGACACCCAAGCATCATCAACAGTGTCGCTGTTCAGTAAGCTTTGTTCTCTCTGCGTCTTGTTAGCGACTGTTGTATACGTGCATGACCTCAGCAAACTCTATCATGCAATATATATATGACAGAGCATATCAAGGATTTGGCCGTTGTCACAAATTTACAGTTTTTGTGACAGAAAGCACCCCGCCTATTGTAAAAGCCCGACCCATTGGAGTGTTATATATGCACCTGCATGAAATTTGACACCACCGAAGAATCATCATCTCATTTCACATGTCTTCCTTGTCAATGAGAGGGAAACACCGGGTGGCCAGGACAGCGGGCCAAGGTCGCCCAGAGGCATAGGTAGTAGACAAAAGCTTAATATTCAATCACGGTCTCAGAGATTTTGTGCAAGAGAAGCTCAAAGAAGAAAATTAATGGCCTTGCTTGAATTGTAGGGAAAAAGCCGACGTCCATCACCTCAATCTCGCATAATAAACATTCTTTCACACTCGCTTTGGGCTTGGTGAGCGGCACAATCTCGTGATAACGGTTGTGGTTGGTGCGCTAAGAATGTGGCTGGGGTGGCGTTTCAAACAACCACCTTCCTCCTCATCCCGTTATCACACCTCGCACGCACGTACAACGCGAATCTCTCTTCAAAATACACTTCCATGCTCGCTCCCATCGATATTCGTTTACCCATCTATCTAATCAACCATCAAACCCAAACTTCTAGCTGTTGCGCCTCTAGACAATAGAATGGGGAGGCATTCCTGTGCACGTTGGATATTTCGCTCGTAAGTTTCGATCCTCTAGGGGGTTCGGCATGGGACTCATAGCTATTGAATGACGAGTTTGACTTATGGAGCCATTCGAGAACACCAATTTCAAACATCTTGGGGGTTCCTTGGGTTGCACTCGTGGATGCCTCCCTCCATATTACGAGACCCGTCGTTGGTAGAGCTTCAGTTCTCCACTCCACTCTCATCAGAAGAAGAATCGTACGTAACGCAAATTCAACGAGCGAATTTGGTGGGGCGAAATCAAGGTTTCAAAGAATTAGAAAATGATCGGCTGCTTGAATGTATCAGATACTCGAATTCACCAACAGCTCGTCCCTGATCGACAGATTGCTTCGCCAGTCTGATTGGAAACTCGAATAACATCCACAGTCGAGTGGGGGTTCAATTCTTCAGCACTGAACCCGGAGGATCGAAATACGCTAATAACTGCTTGATTTGTGACTCCGGTACTTGCGATTTGTGAGTTTCTCGATACCTGGGTCAAAGACAGGTCACTTATCTGCCGCGCGCCTGCATTTCTCGTCCGAAAATGCCCATGAGCAGTGACATGCATATTCTTCAGGTCAGAAATTATGCAGTTGGCTCTCACGGAGGATGTACCGCCGTGCGACGGCCCACCCCCTGACCCTTGCGGCTGGGAACGCCCTGAATAACAGGGCGGAATGGACCGTGTGAATTCACAAATGGTGTCAGCGGAACAGCGTCAGGACTCATTCCGGAAGGAGGATCGTAGCCTGGAGGCGAGGCGCGTACTGGGCCAAGTTGGCGGGCGGTGAGCGCTAACTTGCAAGTGGAGGCTATAATTATGCATATTGACGAACATTGTCCCTAGAACTCTAGGTTAGACGCGGATGGGCTTTCCAGGTCGCTAAACAGTGCGCACTTCGACAAAGGATTCGTTCGGTTCGTCCCTGATTGCAGTGGAAAAATGCCAATCTCATGGGGTTGTGCTACGTTCCACGGCGCCAGCGTCGACGCTTGATGAGTTTGCCTGTGGTATTTAAAGTATAGTTACACAGCCGGTTTACCCGCAAGCCGCAAGCCACTTGCGGCACAGATGAAATGCCATGAGAAGTGCATTTCATCTCAGCTCCTAGTGCCAACATGATTAGAGAGACTTGCGGGATGCAGTGGCCCACGCTTTGTCGCTCGCTCACAAACAACTCGCTCACAAGCCAATTCTGGATTACATGGCAGGATACGATAGAGCCCGGGGCGCTGCAGTGTGGGAGGATTAGGGGTAGTTGGAGTTTTGGAATACGATACAGATATAACTACAAAGGTAGAAACATTAGATATTGGATGGACGAAACCCGAGGAGAAGAGGAGAAACAAAATCAGAGGAATGTATATGCAGGTCCAACATCTATCATTTAAATTCCAGAAGGATCAATATCCCCAATGTATCACAAGACATAGCCGGACAAACGAAACCTAGACCTCCCTGACGAATCATAACCGACCCTTTCGGCAATGGCACCTCCTGTGTCTTTCCCGGCGTCATCGATCTGTGAGATCCGACAGGCAATCGTGGATACAGCGGACTGTATCTAATGGGTACCAAGACGAAGGTCCCGGCGTCTTGCGGCATCAGGTTGGGTGTAGCCTGTTCGCGATGGTTGTGCAAAGCGTACAAGTCGCTGGACTTGAGATTAATATTGCCGAACCGATTCCCGAATGGCGTGGTCTGGGAAGTTAGCCAGTGTCCAAATGCTCCACTTTAAAAGACGGACCGTTTTCCAAAAGTCGGTCAAAACATTTGTGCAACTCTGTGTCCATGGAAGTTCAGTCATATACTGTATCTCCGCGTTGGGTTTTGCCATGGTTTCGGCGATGAGTCGCATGATATCGACTTCCTGGAGTTCGCGCTCGACTTGATCAATGTGGGCGAGGTCGATGGCATTTTCGATAACGAGGTAGCCGTTCTGTTCGAGTGACATTCTTACGGGTTCAAGATTGAAAAACTGGAATGGTACAGGCTGCGGAGAAACGCGGGGTTGTAGTGCTGTGCCGCAAAGATACATCTGAGTTGAGGGATGATCCTCCAATAAATATGGGCGGAAACGCTCCCTGGTCTGTGACAACTCACATACCTGTGATTCCCGTGGACAACCCCGCTGGCTAGTTCAGCTGCAGGTCTAAGGGGCGTGTACTTCGTACTGGAGATTGGGAGAACAACACAGAGTGCACTGTCCTAGTACCCCTCTGCTTTATGAACCACCAAAAGATACTTGATTGTAGCGCCTGCATTGCTACCCCAACGCCCGGCACCGGGTATCTGTCCCGCCGGATGTTGCGTCGGGCCATGAATTGATATGGTGGCGAATAAGAGCTTGCAGGGTAGATTTGGGCTGGCTCAGCTCAAGGGAAGCGTAAGATGGATGGGGGCCATATGGCTTATTGGGAGACAGTCCCGAAAGCCAAGAATTGCTGGCTATCAGACATTCCCGCAGGATATCTTCAGTGGGCTCAGACTCACGGGCGACACACCTCATGAAAGCACAGCTAGGCTGTCCTCCTTCACGGCCAGTATCAGCTATGATTGGACATTGCAAAGCCGAACCTCGTCTAATTCGCTCTTGCAACAAATCTGTGAGACCACATGACCCGCCGGAGGCTGCAGGATACCTTCAGATAAGGGCTGGTAGTGTTCCCTTTATCATTGAATTTTCAACCGGAATGCACCCGTATAAAGTTGCAATTTCCTGTACACCATTTATAAATACCTAACGCCAGGGGCTTACAATAGTGAAGTGGATTATCGTCAACATCCGCAAGGCAACGACTCACCAGAACCAAGAGGCCTACAGCACCGTGATCGTTACAATGAACAGCATGTACAACACTCTCCCACACAGAATGTGCAACGCAGCACAGATTACGCACTTCCCTAGATCGATCCCACGCACACGGAAGCAGAAAAGCCGCACGAAGGATCAAGGATCGGAGGACACCTACACAGCGAAGAGATGCGACATCCCACGACGATCGAACCGGTAGGAACGAAGGACTCCCTTTATTCCTCTACTCGCACCAATCCATCCTATAATCACCTTCGATCTCATGACGGGCTTGCGTTTTTGTCGCCTCTCAGTTTCACTCGACTTTTCGATGAATTTTTCGCTGTTTCATCGTCCTGCCTGCGTTTCTTTGGCACAGGCCATCATCAAACGTATTTGATGACTAGCAAGATTTAACATTTTAACATATAGGACACGTTCGACTTGGTGTTTTAATGATGCTGTAGGCCGGAAAATCGTAACCATCTCTCCGAATCAACTACGAAATCACGCCACGACATGGAGCAGGAGATCTCCTTACCTAGCTACCCTACGCCTTATAGGGAAAGCAAGACCACTCTTAGTACAATACTTCAAAATCGCCAGAATTTCACTCTATACTTCTTGGAGAGTGGTACGAATCGCGGAACGGCTTTGTTGGATTTGCCGTATTTCAAAGCTCCAAAGGTTCCAGAGCGTTGTTGGAGAAGTAGAAGAACAGAGAGGGACCTTCTAACCTCTTTCGAGGGAACAAGAAAGAATGAGTGTTATCTCTGACCGTGCTGAAGAATCAAAGTAGAAATTAGATACTTCCTTCTCTTCTCTACTCCTATCGTAACCCTCTCGACCCCATAACCCTAGTCCCTTAATCCCGTACCTGTCTGTACTATGACGTACGCAAGAAACTTCTAGCCGGAATCTTGCACTTCAAAGTGTGGAAATTGAAACATTCCTCCGGCTGGCATCTTACGAGAGCACTTGTTTCGGATGCAGACACCCTAATCAGGCACTGTGGCTCCCGCAAGAAATGCCCTTGGCACAGTCACTTAGCCACACTATAACCTTATTTTCCACATAAACGACGCCTTAGGCCATTAGCTTACCAGCATTCGAGATGGAGACAAGTGCCTTATACCGTAAAATCTAGGTGTATCCAGTTTATTTGTAGCGCCGCAGCTGGACAATCCCTGTGGCAGCCTTTTTATTCGCTCTGAGAGTTGAGAAGTTACATGAAAGCCACTCAACTGAGAAAATGGACAAATTAGGATGCTGAATCTGGCGCCCTGCGGCGCTACAAATAAACCGGATACACCTAGATTTTACGGTATGTAGCGCTTATCTCGGAGTTGATAAGGTAGTAATTACAAGTGGATTTAGCGTCAGGTACTACTCCGCATGGTATAAAGAGACCGGCTGATTCTTTGAGGATGTAACTTTACATTAAAGAGCTGTTGGCCCCAGGCACTCAAATTCCCACGTTCCAAGATTTCTCACCGATTAGCCAATTAATAGTGTGGCCGGCTGTAGGTCGACTAGCAGCTGTATACGTGTAGGTGAAGACTTGGATTTGCAACAGTCTCTTTCCAGTTTTGCAAGCAAATCAATATTAACTCTCTATTTCTGGAATCACTGATGAGAATAGACAGACGCTAACTAAGTGAAAAATTCTTCGCTGCACATCCCAGATCCGCCCTATCCCACAATTCTAGGTCCACTGTTCGAGTTGGCGTCCCACTACTGGCGTCTCCGGCAAGCGAAATTTTGTGCAACAGCAAACGGAAAGTGTGGTCGCCGATGCCCGTGCAAGTTCGGTGCCAGTACAACTGTGGATCTCATGCATCACTGACCTAGTCGAGTGTGAGGAGCCTGAGGATGGCGGGGAAGCAAGGGGATTCGCTTCCCTTGCAAAGTAGCACCTTGCTTTCCCAGTCGGCCAGTTCATTAAGAAGTTGTTTTACTGGTTAGTTAACTGGTGATCTTTAATAGGTGCAGCTGCCCTGGTGGGCATCTTTTCTACAAAGTATGCTGGTGAGTGAATGTAGGGGACGCGGTAAAACCTTCAAGATGGTGTTATATTAGACTTTAGTGGAGATTCTGCGCTTCCTAGTTAGGCACATACTGTACTGCACCCAGACATCAGTCAGTTAGAGTCGTGGGTTTAGGATATGTGCAATGTCCTGTCAGAATTTGCACATAATATCACTCGATAAAAGTACCGAGTGATCAGTTGTGTATACCAGAACCGTACGGCAGCAGAGCGGAACTAATTTTGAGAATTGCCTAGGTATTGTTGGGATGCTTCACGCTGGGGGATTTGGAAATTGGGGTTATGAGGAGATTTTGTGGGACTATTGAGAATTGCTTCTGCGCCCCAGGTAATGTGGAGGGTTTTCGGGGGTGGGGGTTTCGAGCTAGAGCATGTAGATCCAATAAGTTATAGCATACCTTAGTGCCGATACGGTAAACGTAAACATGCTTCTACGAGGCTTTATCGGCTTTCTGGCTTCGCAAAGTCTTCGCAAGTATTTTGGGTACTTCAGATAGGCTTTAATGGCAAAGTGTCTCGTAGAAGTCTTTATGTATTTGCTGTATCGACACTAAGGTAGTCAAGCCTCGCGATACTGCTTCCACAATAGCGATCTCGAAATTTGGTAAGCTAATTTCTAGCGGGTACTAGTGCGATCGGGCACCTATATCGTTTAAAACTTTGTCGAATCTCGGTGTGAATCAACAGTTTTCTGTGAGGACTTAGTATTGGGCAGCATGCAAAAGATGGTGTGGAACAAACTGGATCGACAGAAAGAGAAAAGGCAAGTCCACGCGCGCAGCCACCTGATGTGTGCATTAAGTCCACTGCAGTCACAAATACACACGTGAGGTGGGGAATATGCAGGAAGAACTTTGACATGACACTGTGTAACGAAGGAGAACAAAAAGGATTTGAAGAACTGGGAGTATGCTCCCACTGCTTTTTATCAATATCAATCCTAGTACCAACTATTATGGCTGGAAGTGGCTTCTTTCTGTCTGTATTTGATATTGCATTGACACATGTATGGGGGTGTGGGATTGGGACCAGCTCTTGGAATTTATAGATCTTCAGTCCGCGTTGCGATACCACCCCCCCCTGGGATGCAGAATTTTAACAGAGCAATACCCCAGCCGTTCCGGGATCCCGAAAGCCTTGCATGTGCGCAAAACAAAGCTTAGAACTATCCCTACCCTTGAACTCTCTACTCGCGGTAGAAGTCAGATCCTCCTGTTATTACGGTCAAGAGTAAGGGAGATGTCAGGTGCGGTAGTTTGTGATAGGGGGAATAGCCCCAGAGATATAGACTATCTTAGGATTTTTCCCTCGACATGGTGCTTCATTCGATACCGGTTACCGGAAACGGTTATATCCTGCCCGGATGCCTTGCTTCCGGTTGGTGCAGACGTCAGACTAGAATAGTTTAAATTATTTCTGGTTAAGCACAGTTCTTTGTCTCGAATACCGCGTTGAAAATGACATGCATGAATGACTGGCGAGCATCCCGAGTTCCGGCGTTGTCTGGATAGACTCAAATCCTTCGCCAACTATCCGGTTTCATTGGAAGACTGCAGAAACAACGGGGTGGAATTTACCGGTAGACATCAGGCTAGATGCCAGCTTCCCATCAAAGTTAAGGCGGCTAGGTAATGAGGCTCGTACCCTTCGAAGAGACGCGAGGACGCCATTCTCCGACCGTAGCAGCTGCTGAGGTTGGGGTTTCCTCACCTATTGGATCGCTTGCGGTCTTCTTCCTGCTTTGCATTGCATTTTGTTCAGGTAATTTGTAGCATTGTTGGTCTCTTTTTTGCTGATGGGCCGTTGCGTTGGTACGGTGCCCGAGCGCTTCTACATACTTGCGCGTAAGCGTCGGGCCGCGAAGATCAGGGGGATACACATTAGGCAATTCTGTCGCGAACTTTTCGATAGTTCGGCTTGAGCGCGTCAAAACCTGCTAGGGATACTTAAAATACGCGCTGTAGACGTACCGGACTACATATCATACTGTTCGGTACGTATTGCAGCGTATTTTAACGAAATGACGTTTGGCATCAATCATCCCCGTATCAAAGTAACATAGACGAACCCGACTTAAAAACAAGCGTCACTATTGATATGGACGTGAATATTATTGACAATCCAGTGATTGTTTGAGTCACAGTTTTGACTTAAACAATTCCTAATCTTGAAACAGTACAAAAGCTAAGGTATTACGGTACACCAAAGTCGCAAGCAAAAACAGTCTCGAAGGAATAGTAACTTTATTTTTTGTATTTATAATTAGGCCGCGCGGTATTATTCGCGTGCCACTACCCGCTTGGGCTCGTTCCACCCCACTCAGCACCCATTCTAGCCGGTGGTGACTCCGCCGGGCTTGGTAATGGGCAGGAACACTTCGCCAGGTGCCACCTCATTGGTGACGCGGGCCTCTACAGCCGCTGTTACGAACGCAATAGCGCTAGCACCGCGTCTACGTTTTCATGGAGCGAGGCCATCTGGTTTACCGAACGTATAGGAGGCTACGCTGACAAAACTTCAGGTGTGAACTAATGTTCGAAGGGCTGGAACTGCGGAACGGTGTTCAGGAGTTCGTACCCCTCTGCTCTGAAAAACTGCAGAGGTTTCTCCCAAGCTTGACATTGCTACGCAAGAGCCCTCTAATTCCCGGTTCCTCTCCAGATTATCTAACTCACTATCCACAAAGACTTTTTTCCGCGATGAAGCGGGTCAAAATTTCCCAACTTGTTCGACACACCGTATTATATTGGCGCTATAATTGAGTATGTGCAGTTACTCCGTGTCCTCGCACTGGGGACCTACGGAGCAGACACGACAAAACTCCATGGCCATATTTAAGGGATGACCAAGAAACTTGCGCTCATAGACCGGCGTCTACAGACTGAGCTTGCCGACCGAGGAAACTTCTGGGCAAGAGAGCACTGAAAACATAGAGAAAGTTGCACCGCCGGCAGTTGCTTGGTGAAACCCGTCTACTCCTTCTCTTGTTTCTTATAGGCCGTGGGCCCGAATATTCATGAACCCACTGTTCACAGTTGCCCTGTTAGAATACTGGGGACAGTAATTTCTCTAACTTTAGCCAAAACCTACCAGCAGCTAAGAGTCGGGGTCTGTAGCATATACACCGCCATCACATACATCTATATTACCATCAAGATTGGTTAATATAAGGTTTGTACTTTGCTACAAGCTGCTCATGTATTTTAAACAACGATGAATGATTTTACACGCGCTTCACGTGGCAGAAAGTCTTAGTTAGATAGTAAGTTAGATAGTCCGGGAGCCGCTAATTCCGCTGTATCTCCAAGTTCTATTATGACCTGATAGTCTACCTAAATATGAAATCATGGTTGGAAGCAGATCGACTAACCAGATATGGTGGAATATGGAGATTAACACGGCAGCACTGATATTACCATCGGCGAGAATATCTCTTACCAATTATCACTCGAACAGGATGCTCCAGGCAACCAAGAACCACGTTGTCCTCGAAATCTCGTGGCTAATACTAAGTCCAATAATTTTTCAAATGCCATAGCAATCTAATCTCAAACGAACCATTCTCATCGTTGAACCTCTAAATCGCACCCAGTGATGATAAATCCATCCCTATCTAAATTTCAGGCTACATGTGGTCGTACCCTCTCGTCCTTCTGCCAACCTTTGGCCTGTTCCAGAAGTTCCATTATCCAGCCCAATGGTGAAGGATTTGTGGGGACCAGGTACTACTCGTAGACAGCATGATCCACAAAGAGAATATCCGACTCCTTGGCGCCTTCGCGATAACTATCGGGATTTAAATAGGCCTTTATTGCTCCGAAGGAGACTAGAAGTTAAGCTTCTCTGAGGGCATACTAAAAGAGCACCCCCCACGGTAGCGGGAACTCGAACCAATACCATGGCATATCTGCGTTCTGGATTGACAAATCAAGGGTTCTAGTGCTTGTAAAAGCGGATAACTGCCGGGAAATTGTAGCACTTGCCATGTCCACGCTCCATATTTAAGCGCTGAATCGCAGATAACCTCGCAGATCTTGTCCTCCGTTTTAGTTGGTAGGCCTTCACAGGTTCAGCTGAAAAACCCCCAAACTAGGCTTACATTCGGCCTAGAACATCCGTGTGACGACCCAGATCTTTTAGAACCGTGCTGGGCACAGAATTCATGACTACAAAGGAACAAGTCGAAGTTCAAAACATTCTTGTAAAACCAACTATCATGTTGGAAGACATTGCACTTGGTGGGTTATATCTGATACTGTATCTATTCAGTAAGATCGTTTTAAATAGGATTTCGTTGCCACAGTAGCAGATAGAAAGTAGTAAGGTCGAGTTCACAATGGTAAGAGGGGCTCCAAGGGGCATTTCCGGTTGTATGCCATTATTGCTTTGGTGTTCAAGACTAGTATCCATATCCACATACATGCACATTGTAGGAGACATACGCAACAATCCTGTATATGGCTTCTGAGGCGCATGATCCGCCATCCTGATATTGAATTTGCTTGTTTGGTTCAGGTGGAATCCCTGGCCATATCAAGCCCTAAGCATATTGGCATGCTGATTTCGTTGACGCCTGCGGCCGCGAAGACCGAACCAATAGCTGGCTTCTTTGGGGTTATTGCGTTTTGAGAGTGTGAGAGACGAGGAGAGTGATGGAGAGTATGTAGGAGTAGAATAGCGGAATTTAAAAATTGCTTCGTAATATGATATGAGCGCAGATTTCTGGATCCGAGAACGAGGTAAAGCGATGCCAAGTCTCGATCCCATTGGGCCTATAGCGGTGGACTATCTGGAAGCTCCTAACTCAGCATCTAGCGTACTGGACCTCCAGACATTTTCCCTCCCGGATAACTAGTTTTCGCCTGCATCTTCGCACCACGCGGGGGGTGCGAAGTGTACCGGGGGGAGTTTCACATGCATACTCGACTAAGCTCTCGAGGGATCATCGATCCTTTGGGCTTTGTGTATGCAATTTGGCGGTTTTGGTCGAAGATTGAGCTAATCACGGTCATATAATATCACTCGAACGATTCTAGCGACCGGAGAAGTATCCGGGATATCTTGTCCCATATAGACTTTCTCCTGCCACTATCGGTAAATCTCTACCTGGATATTGTATCGTGCCGAACAGCAGTTAATCTCGGAGAGAAGAAAAGCCTAGATCACCGATCAACGGGAGGTTCGTGTCCTCAGGGGTGAAGTGAAGGTGGAGTTAGTCTAGCGAGGTCCTTCGTAGTAATTGTGAAGGGGGATATGGATTTCTACAACGCCAATGACAAGCTGGTCGAGTGGTCGTTGCAGCTAGTGTAGAAATTGAGTGAGACTGAGGTTCGACTTACCGCTCTTGTGCTCAGATTTTTCGTTCCTCGGTCAAATTGCGAGCAAGAAAATATGGGAAAGAGAAAAACTAAATAGACCACCTTTCCAGTATTGTAGAGTAGGTGGCAAAATCTACTGCTGAGTCTGGTGGCGTCTCTTTGAGTGAGAAATGCTCGCGTCAGGAATCGAATCCAAGTCTAATAGATTTAGGCTAACTGATGGAGAGAAGGGGTCGATTAAAGTTGACTGACGCTGAATAAGGTTGGCTGGTAGCGACTAGGGACTCCCGCCGAGGAGGGGGGTACGTGGGGGGTTTCGAGCATGCTGGAGCCCGAGAGTGGATTCTCTTTACTATTAATTGAGGCTTACTAGAAACTGGTTTTGAGTGCTCTCCTATCAAAGCCGATTGTTACTGCTTCTAGGTTTGTTCACTCCGATATAAACCACTGTGCATGTGGCTTCTGCATGGCAGCCACTTCGCCATATCAATGGTCAAAAGAGAGAATGTTCTGAACGGATCTCGAGGCATATCTAGCGACAGATCCGAAAATAAATGCTGCAGGAATATAGTTCAGATACCGAAACTAGGTAGGCGTTTTAAAATAAGTATCCTGGTTCTCCCGTCCTGAGTCTCGGTCCGTCGTCACAGTTGAGCCCACCCTGAACTGTATAGTAAGTACAATATGAGAGAAACTTATTCAACCGTGTGCAGTTTAAGTAGGAGAGAAGGGAGAGAAGGTAGCTATGATGAATAGCGATATGGAATGGTGGAGCTGGCCTGGTAGTCGCTTCGAGATATCCTCCCACTTCTCAGTTCCCTCCCTTTCCTCGAAGCTCTTTATCTTAATATCTGTACGACGATTGCGAGCGAATGCTACTTATTTGCCTTGCGTGCAACCCATACTCTAGTCTCTAGTATTCTAGTAATAGTTATAGAACAAGCAAAGTAGAGGAGGAAGTCAAGTGGGGTTCACTCAGAATATTGTACTAGTCCCATTTCAGCAAGCCGAAGCCACAGTGGCGTGGGCACTTCGCCACGTCGTTTCTTTGCGGGCAACACTGGGGCGTGAGCACGTAGGTGTGCAATGGTCCCGCGGTAGGCCTTAATTTCGGCCCACAAAAAATGATATAGATGCGCATGTATGGCCCCGCATGTGTGATATCGTATGAAAAACCAGTCATCTCGTGCAGAACACAAGGGACAAATCAGCGTACGCAATGAGTTGCTGACTAGCACTTGTTGATCGGTACCGACCGAATGGACAGGGAGAACATTTAGGATCACACGGTGAATCGACACGGAGGGCTACCAATAGCAGTTGTCGGGGCCTTGTCGAAACTTAGCATGCATGCAAGGACAGTGCTGCACGGCAGGTTATTGCTTTTGGTGGACTTCATATTTGTGCCAATATTACCGGATTTACCGTTAAGAGCCAGAATGGTAGCCTCATTTCTGGCTCGTTTGTGTGGTTTGTAATCATATTGCATTCGGCCGCGTAGCGGCCATGGCATATACGCAGCCCAACAAAGCCACCACCACTAACTCGAGTAGGCACGGGAATGAATTGCAGGTGTCCCCGCATGCAAATAATCAAGGGGCGATCTCGATGATGACGATGATGTGATACAGACGATATTTATCCACCGCCCCCCCCCCAAATCCCAGTCGCTTCCTCAGGGTTGCTTAAGTACTTACCTTATAGGGGGTACGATAAAAGCGCTGAACCTTATAAAACTAGAATCCGGCTATCATCCTTAGAGATGCATCCCATATGCCATACCAAATCATTCACTAAGGCTCTCATAATTATATACATATAAGCCATATACAAATTTTTTAGTTTTATAAGGGTTTTAAGTTTTATCGAGCCCCCGATATATAGGGTAAGTATGTACGCACCGGGCATGTGCGTATGCCCAAATTCGTACCCACCATGGAGTACTTAGGTAGATATTTCTCGAGAACCCACTGCTGCTCTTTACGCGACTTATTTAGCCATAATTTACACCAAGTACTACATGCAAGAAATGACTTATTAAAGCGAATAAATCTTCTCAAAAAATGACGATATTTCGAGGCGAGAGCTAGAGATGGCTTCAATGCTCAACATCAGCGGATCTTCTAGGAACCAGACAACACATACACATACACAAACACGACAGAATGACAGGCCACAAGTTGATATTCAACGTCATTATTGTGAACCACGTGTGCAGTAACCAGCAGCAGTTAACTTAACATTATTCCGCCTCCATGTTGCCGGTCTGGGGCCACGCCGTATAAGGAGAAGGTGAGGAAACATGAGTCTGAGGTAAGATAGTCTGAGATATGAAGAAAATCTTGGATACTGGTACGCTGCATAAGGGATCAAAGCGGGCATACCATGGCAGTAGTCTATAGGCCGCTTCTTATCAGTAACACTGGGGCTGTTACAGTCCTACTGAGCCGTGAATAGAATTTATAGTTAGAGGGTCTGTGGCGCGGTAACTAAGCCACTTTATTTCAACGTTGTTTTCCTCATGTGATAAGCGAGCGGTGGTGCGAGGCCCGTTCCCGCAAGAGGAAGGAACTTAACGGCGATACCGTTTAAAGCATGGACCTCGTAATGTACGTAACTACTTAGTAGTCTTACGGCGAGTTTCGTTTTAGGAAGTTCCAAAGCCATTGTTCAATGACGTCCCCGGCGTGCTGAAATGCGAAGTGAACTGGATAACCCTATTTCAACGTCTAAGCACAACCCACCATCCCCCAACCAGGTAGCTGTGTACCCACACCATTACCGGTAGCAGAATGAACTAGCAGAACAAACACCCTCTAGAATTCGTTGGCCTCGTTGGTCGCCACAGAAGCCATTACTTGTTTACGAGGCTGATTTGGCTATTTGCATCGATACTCTAGCTAGCTGACTTTTATCTGAGTGAATTATTTTCTCCAAAAATGTCTTCGTCCTTGTTTGGTGAGATCAAGAGCCATATATGAGCCTCGTTTTCGGCGCGATGGGATGGATAGATAGACTGAATCTCAGGTTGCACGAAACGCAATTGGCTGGAAAGGTATCATGCACCCACTCATCCCCAGACGTGGATGTTTAACAATAATGAAACAACCCGCCACCCTTTCCAGTTAACTGTTCATGCTACATCCAATAGTTTGAAGAATTGAAGCGATTCAGCATTGAACGCCTTAACTAACGTGCCACGTCCAATCCTTTGAGGGGTTGAAGCGACTCAGCATTGAGCGCCTTAACTACATTATTTCCCCCTCATTCCCATCCACGCCCCTCTCCCTCTTCATTACCTCAAACTCCTAATTTTGCCCTGCCTCACTAAACCCCCACATCCTCCATTACCATGGCTATCAACCGCCTCTCCAACTACTGGGACTCCCATCTCGCCGACTTAGGAGCCTACGAACTCGCCAATATGCGTGCCATGCCCCGCAGCGCCTCAGCTCCTGAGTATCACTTCAAACAACGTACCGATCCGCGTCCGCGTCCTCTCTCACACCCTCCACCCGTCGTTGAAAAGCTCGACGAGTATCACCAATTCCTTTGCG
>Ga0307512_10002316_pt1 | contig 24556 bp, 29 predicted proteins | sample 14_EM_MG_FD_200267 | JGI IMG/M metagenome (GOLD analysis project Ga0307512, IMG submission 200267) | Populus trichocarpa ectomycorrhiza microbial communities from riparian zone in the Pacific Northwest, United States - 14_EM | ecosystem: Host-associated > Plants > Roots > Unclassified | place... | reverse complement strand
TGACTTACTACAACCTATCGGAGGTGTGATTTCCCAAGATGCATGACCAAAAATTGTTGACGCTCCATTGACGCTCATTTTCATGATGGGGCAGGGAGGGTATTGCAATCTGTTTTGCCTATAAAGGCCGGCTAAAATACCTTTATGACTGAGTATGACCTATCAGAGGTGTGATTTCCCAGGATGCATGACCAAACATTGTTGACGCTCCGTTGACGCTCATTTTGCCATGGCTGTATCCACAATATGCAATCAATTAATTTGGCACAGTCCATCATTCACATTGTTTTGGCTGCCTTTCTGGTGTTTTCATTAACTTTCTTCTTGATCACTACGTTGTGCTTTAATAATACATAGATATATATAGTAATAATCTCCAAAATCCCGTGTCTTTTGGTCACTGCTCATCATCAGTTGGAGGATCACTCAATTCGCTGCTTTTGTCTTCAAAATCAATGTTAGCTGCATTACCACAGAACAGATAGTGTACTAACCTTCATGAGGTAGCATATCTGGATCAAAATCGGTATCGTGCTTGGTATCCTCATCATCGTCGAAAAATTCCGCACCGGGGTGAGCTGTATGCGAATACGTATATCAGGCCAGCAAATTGACAATTTCAGAAGGTTGAGCTCCGGAAGTGTTACCGGTTGGGGTGGGTGGGGTGGGTTGCGTGCCGGGCGGAAGTGGAGTCGGCTCTGGAGTCAGCCCTCTGCGTCGGGTGGGTGGAGGTGCACCTGTTGCTTTGCGTCTCCAGCGTGTCTGTGGATTCTTTGCGTTGCCATTTTGGCATGGAAGGCAGCCGGACATTTGGTTTTGACGAAGCATTGCCGGGTGTCTTTGTATCACAGCCTTCACCTTGTTATGCCGAGGAAACTGAACACCCCGCTTCTTCTCTTCTCGGACCTCGGCGCATGGTTGCTTAATAAGATATTTCGTTTCCTCTATTGCGGCGCGCGAAAAGCCTTCTTTGGCCATTTTCGCCATATTCAACGCCAGGCGCATGTCGGACTGTGCCAGCTGTACCCGACCTCCTTGCCTTGCCATAGTTGCAGATATGTTGAAAACCTACAAGCCATTAGTTGCTGCTTCTAACAAGGAAATTCAGGTGTTACCTCTACCATATACACTTCTGTAGCCTCCTCTAAGATGATTAATGCCTGTTTCGTCCACTCCCAGGGATGCTTCTCAGGAAATTCATCTGTGACAATCCCAGAGCTGCCAACATCATGATGGTCGATTTCGCGCACTGTGCGGACAAATGCCTTGGTCGACCATGGAGGTAACCCATTACGGGCAGCAATCAATTCGTTAGGTAGCTCTCTACTGACACCCGCTGTACGTTATTCGGTTAATTGACCGCCGATTGCCTCGATACGGATACACTCACATCCCACCGCATGCTGCTTTCTATTTTTCCTGCTCCCAGTCTTGCGGATGATTTTTAAATGTGCATCCTGGGTCATATGTTTGGTGGCTGCATTGGCAGCGTCGCGGTGAACTAACTTGTGTCTGCGCTCTTGTTGTGTGCCAAGAATATCAGTATTTGATGTAGCGCCCACCAATCGGCCAGTATTCGATCCGCTCTCACCTGGTGAAGGTGATTGTGTATCCACGACGTGCTGGTGTGGAATAGGAGAGGAAGATGACAACGAGAGGAAGTTGGAAGCCCTGAGGACTATATAGTCAGCTTCATGCCAGAATGGAATAAGTTGCGGCCAACATGATTGTTATGCTCAAGATGAATCGTACTGAGTATGGCTCCAAGTTGCAGGGGTTTCCCACCACCCCGCAATTTGCAAAGAGTCGGTCTGATGTTGTTTGTTTGTTAACAGGGATAAATTTCAGTGTAAGACCCCCAGAATCGCTCAATTGCTAGATATATATAGGATGCAGTTCGAGGGAAAGGACGTCTGCTGATGTTTGTCTCAAATAATCCCCAGGATATTACATGAAAATGACACTAACAATCATGTCATATCGTACGGTTAGTGTCGCTATTCCTGATTTCTTGACAGTCAAGAGGGAGATTTTGCTTTGTGCAAGATGAGTAAACGTACAAACCTTGACATAAAAGACGCAGCTTGCCTCCATCTTGTCCATAACTTGCAACATCCAACATCTCGCCCAACAACAAAGTCCACGCAAACTACAATGGTCAATGCTCAGAAAAAGAACTTTTCACCACTTCCAGCAGGCAGATACGGTAAATCGACAAAGCGATCAACCCAATGACGTCATCATGCGAAAGAAGGCAAGATCGGGTTGGAGGCAGAGAGAGTCCGAGCCCTTGGGGCATTGCACAGCTTGAGATCCAAAAAGAAGCTTGCGGCGGAAAAGCGACTAGAAATGCACTTCTTAAGCAATGAAGACAAAGAGAAATGGATTGAGGATTATGTTGAGAGAGAAACCGCCGGGGCAAGAAAGCGAGTTGAAGACGCAGAGGCAGCGGTTCAACAAGAGCAGAATGATATGTCGCAGGCTGAAATCGCGGGATTGACGTCCAGAGAGCCCGACATGACGTTTGAGCAGATGCTGGTTGCTATCAGAGACAGTCTGAGTGATCTTGCAAGTTCCGACGATGGGGAGGATGGGGAAGATGAGGATGATGAAGAGACTGAGCAGGGCAAGCTGAGCGATGATGACGAACCTGGCTGGGTGATGGGCACAATCACCAAAACGGTCCACCAGTGCATGGAGAGCTTTCAACAGAAGCGGATGAAGCTCGACGAACTGACTCAACCCGGATGGGAGGATGCACCGGACTACTTCCGTGTACGAGATAAGAAGTACAGCACATCCGAATTGAGGGTTCCGGCAGTCGATCAGCAGCAAAGGAATGATGACGCTCTGGCACCTCTGCCGACACCATTTGGAGAGCTTATGAAGAGTCTTGACATTGTCCCCAGAAGATCGCGAAGGCCACGAGGGACATCTCGACCAAGAAGTAGTCATATCAGGCTAGGTTCGGTGAAACCGCAGTCAAAATCAAGCATACCGAGCGGTGAGCCATCTGCGGAGCCTGATTCATCCACGTTACTGAATGCCAAGCCAGTTGACCCAGTAAGCTTTTACCCCTGCATATAGCCTTCCGCTAATTACCATATAGGTATCGGATTCCGACAAAGAGATGGTGACAGCTCCTTCATCAGCGGATGATTAGATATGCAAAGTGTAATTCTTGAGGTCCGATCGCGGTGAAAAGCAATGTGTTTACCAATTTTACTACGTGTCAGCTATTTCTTGATTTTAGTGACCAAATTGTAAGACATGATAATTTGTCTGTGCATGTGCACGGGTTGAACGCACCATGTGAATGGTCTAAAATCTAAATCGCACTGTAAGACGGCCCAAACGTTCAGTTTCCATTTGCATGTGACTGTTAAGCGACAAAGCAAAAGCGATATTAGTGACGAAATATACTAACAAAATTTAGGTGAGTGATGTCATACATGTCATAGACAGAGCGGTCAGTGAGCACGACGAATCGATCTGAATGACAACCGTCATGTTGAATTCATCCATGTATCCAACTGCATAACTCGCCGCACAGACCTGGTGCACATAGCTGAAATATTTGAAATTGCTTGTGGTACGTCATGGAACTTGAGGAGAAGGAGCTGGATAAGGAATGGTGAGGAAGTCGAGCTATATTTACTAAAAACTAGTGAAATGATCTACATGCCGTCAATTGCCGGCCGAAAGCGCGAGACTATAATAGGCCAAGTCATTTCTCACTCAGATAGTGTGGATAGCAGTGGATCAGAAATTGAGAGGTAACAAAACTCCTGGATGCATATCATAATACACACAAACATAATACCGGATGTCAAAAATTCGTATATGATTCGTTGCATACAATTCTTGGGTGTACAAAGGCTGTTTTGATGTGATTAATGTGAGATTTCAACAGAGTGTCAATGATCTTACGTCATACACATTTGGCAATCAATGGGCTGCATTTTCACATTGGTTCAAAGTGAATGTATAAGTCGGCGATATTGCGAAAAAAGCAAATGACTCGCTCGTTGCCACATCCTCAAAATGCGCATTAATGGAGCGTCGACGATGTTTGGCATTGCGTCATGAAACATCCAGTAGGTTGTGCGGGTCCAGTAAGTCATAATCGAACCATCGGCTGCCTTTCAATACAGCAAAGGTGGTAGCAATATTTCTACTATGTCCGAAAAATGAGCGTCAACAGAGCGTCGACGAGTTTTGGCCTTCTATCTTGGAATATGCATGGGCTGTGCGGCAACGTTACTCCATAATCGCCCTATTGGCCGCCTTTCAAGGCAAAAACTCTTCCAACAACATCGCTACCATGTCCTAAAAATGAGCGTCTATGGAGCATCAACGACTTTTAGCCATGCATCACGGAGAATTCTAGGGCTATCCGGCGACATTGTGCCATAATCAGATTATCGGCTGCCTTTCTAGGCAAAAACGGTTGCAACGACACAGCTACTATGTCCTAAAAATGAGCGTCAACAGAGCGTCAACGACTTTTGGTCTTGCATCTTGGAATATGCATGGGCTGTGCGGCGATGTTACTCCATAATCGCGCTATCGGCCGTCTTTGTAGGCAAAAACTCTTGCAACAACATCGCTACTATCTCCTAAAAATGAGCGTCAATGGAGCATCAAACGACTTTTAGCCTTGTATCATGAAGAATCCTAGGGCTATCCGGCGACATTGTGCCATAATCAGATTATCACATGCCTTTATAGGCGAAAACGGTTACAATGACACAGCTACTATGTCCTAAAAATGAGCTTCAACACAGCGTCAACGACTTTTGGTCTTGCATCTTGGAATATGCATGGGCTGTGCGGCGACGTTACTCCATAATCGCTCTATCGGCCGCCTTTCTAGGCAAAAACTCTTGCAACAACATCGCTGCTATGTCCTAGAAATGAGTGTCAATGGAGCGTCAATGACTTTTAGCCTTGTATGATGGGGAATCCTAGGACTTTCCGGCGACATTGTGTCATAATCAGATTATCGGCTGCCCTTCTAAGCGAAAACGGTTGCGAAGGCAGCGCTACTATATCCTAATAATGAGCATCAACGGAGCATCAACGACTTTTGGCCATGCATCTTGGACAATCCGAAGGAAGTGCGGCGACATTAACACATAATCGGACTATCAGCCGTCTTTCTAGCGAAAAATGCATCTGACGACATCGTCACTATGCCTTGAAAATGAATTCGACGGAGCGTCAACGATTTGAGGCCTTCTATCTTCAAACTTCAAGGGGCTGTGCGATCATCATGATCCATAATTGCACTATCGGCCGCCTTTCTAGGCAAATATGTTTAGGAGAAGATCGTGACCATGACCCAAAATGACCGTCAACAGAGCCTCAACGATTTTCGCGCTTGCATCTTGGATAATCTTACCGGAATGGAATGCCGATAAACCACAGTGAACCTATCTGCAGCCTTGAATGGCAAACATGCAAGTGAGGATATCGCGTCCGCCTCCTACAATTGAGCGCCCACACTGTGTCAAGGCTCCGAATGCTACACAGCACTATACTGCATTATGCTGTTCCTAAATGGTATTTTACGCGGTCAGTTGTTGCACTTCGTTGTTGTATTCAACTTCACAAATATGCATGCAATGTCTTACTGATCTGATTATTGTCCTTGTATCTGTAGAGTCAATATTTCAGAACCCGTAGTCAGCTATACTGGATCATTATTTGCGGCAGTCTTTCGAGTCGTATTACCCAGCTTGCTAAATGCTACCGCCATGTCGGATACAAAATCTTTGAACACATCATTGCCCGAGGTTATGATCGCATCCAAAAATTAAATTGTCTTTATTCGCAATTTGAGCGACCTTACTTTGCGAATCATCTTCGACGCATGGTGGGCTTCAATGAATGTACGCTCGAAGCGGCCTGTTGCTTGGAATGCTTCTAGAGATGCGCTCTCGTGGCGATTCTATTTACACTGTGGAATTGAGGAGACCGGCAGCCCTGGCATCATATGTATCGTTTGCCATCAAGTTCTTCGCCATCCATCAGAACATGGGACAAGCTCAATGTGGAAACACTTGCTGGCAAAAGCTCACATCGCAAAGTTAAACGAATTGACACAGTCAGAGGTCACTGAATTGACTTGTTTGACAGTCAATGGAACAGCTTTGGCTATTTTGAAGAGGCAAGGAAGTCGAGGAATCACAATAGTAAGTTTGCAGAGGAAAATCATATTTGATATCCAGTGTAATCCATATTGACTGAAATGACAGACAAAACTTTCCAAACTGGCGGCTAAGGACTTTGAAAATTCCGAATTTCACCAAGACACGTGGAATTGCTACCTCATCTTAGGATGTGTTTCGGCACCTATTCCATGGAACGATATGTCAAATCTTGAGCTACGGCGCTCATATGAAGCATTACGTGACGACCTAGTTCTGCCATCTGCTACGACTCTTAGCAACATTTGCCAGAGGGAATATGCACTGACACTGGATGCAATTAAGAAGCAATTGCCGGTACGAAATAAAGTGAGTTTAGCTTTGGACAGATGGACATCAACTAACAAATTGGCCATAACATCAGTCATTGCTTACTATATGGATCGAAATTGGGCATTGCTTGAAGTTGAACTCGCTTTCTATGAGATTGATCGCCTGTTCTATTCCCGTTTTGAAAGCTAGGTAAGCATGATAGGTCAAGGGCCAACGTACTGGAGCAAGATTAGCCATACATTTGAAGGATGTGCTCGATCGTTTTGAGCTTACCGACGGCCGTTTGCTTGGTATTACAACTGATAATGCTTCTTCAAATTACTCGATGACATGCGAGCTGCAATCAACACTTGAGGCCTCTGGAATCGAATGACCGGCGTTGAGGAACCACATACCATGCATGGCACACGTCATACAGCTCGCTTTAGGTGCATTTATGAGCAGTCTCGGTGTGAAAGGCCGCACCAAGTCTTGGGAAGCCCATGAGCGCGATCAGCAATTTGGAGAGAATGAAAGCATAGACGGTGGGAAGAGTCAAAGACTTCGAAAAGAGGGCAATGCTAGAAGCAATAAAGTGTCGGCCATGAAAGCAAGTTTAGCAAAGATAATTGAGAAGGTACGTATTTCATGATATTTTGAAAGTCCTGAAGCTGACCTTCATATAGCAGAGAATGCTTGCTGTATTAATTACGCTAAAACATGGTCGCCGAAACGAGTTCATTGACTGTCAAAAAGCCAAAGTCCGCATTCCAGTACTTCCGAACCTGGATGTGAAGACACGTTGGAACTCTACACTGGAGTTGCTCGAGCGCGCCTACTATTTATGGGAATTCACACGCGAGTGACTTCAAAACCAAAAATACAGTGAATACCAGCCGCCATTCACAACTCAGGATGAATAGACGATTGTCAAGTAAGTCATGGAAGTAGTGATGCCATATCGATATTGGACCCTTTGGATGTCGAAGAGGCATACAGTTACATTTCATCATGTTCTCACAGTATACAATGACATGTTCGATCACATGGATGGCGTGATGCGAGCTTTGGCCAAGAAGAAGACTCAGTGGAAAGAAGACTTGTTCTTCGCGGTGAAGTTAGCTCGACAGAAGGTGTCAAACTACCACTCCGAAGTGACTCCAACGACGGGCATGCTTCTGATTTCCACACTGATCCTCAATCCTTTCCTGAAGTTGCGATCGTTTAGAAAGTCGGACAAGGGAATGGATATTAATCCTGAGGACGAGACATCCTACACAACACAATACCAGGAGGCCTTTCTGAAGTATGTGGAGAATGAATACTGCGCCAATCATTGACATGTGCCGGTCAATACACTCGAAACCATACCGAGCAGCAATCTCGTCCCCTCCGCAACGGCTTCAGGGTCCTATCAATCATCCTTTGATCCATGTGATTCGTCCAGCAATGACGAGGAATACTTAACACCTAACAATGTGGCAGAGACAACCCCCAGACGACGTGATCGCGCAGCCCGCTTATTGACCGGCGCTAGGCTCCATTTGAATTGGCCACCTGAAGCACCAAACAACTGCGGACAAATTAATCCAAATCTCAATGATTACCACTCCGACCCATTGGAGATTGGCAGTATATTTGGGATACCGGACATAACTGATTGGTGGGGACAACAGGAGGAAACGCACTCAAAGTACGCCGAGCACTCCAATGTGGCGCGTGACATATTCTCTATCATACCACATGGTGTTGGAGTGGAGGCCAACTTTTCCCTTCGCCGAGATGTTATTGGCTGGAGGCAGTGACAAACCACAGGCGAGACCCTTCGCGAAAAAGTCGTTGTAAGGCAGTTTGCTCAAGCCAATAACGTGATTCTGGCTGGCACTGACCAGGAATTGGATACCACAGACACAGAACACCACTCGGAAATGAAGAAAGAGGCAGAGGAATGGAAGTTGCACAGCATGGCCGAGGTTCACGACTTGTTGGAGATGTGGCAGGGCAGCCAAAACCTATGTGCTACCTAGAAGGAATCTCGCGCTCAAAACAAGCAGATGACCGCTGTAGGATACATTTCGGACACCGAAGAGATCGTCAAAGCATCCTGGTCACACTTTCAACATGATGGTGCCACTGCGTTGAAATTGTCAGAAAGATCACCTTTGCCACCAGCTTTGTCTGCAAAAGACCTCCCTGGAGGACGAACTCAAATCTTGAATGTTCGCCAAATCCGGTGAATCAACCGTCATCCAATGGAAAGTGACGAGGATAGCTCACCGGAAAGCCTTTCGGACACCGATGATTGGCTAAACTGGAATGGGGAGTTGGAAAATCCAAATGACATCGAAAATGATTGCGCAGCGGATGATGAATCCGATAAAGAGTAATACAATGGCATCGAGGATTTGGAATGCCCAGAGCAGCAGAATATGAGCGCCGCACCAAATGTGCCCGGATTAGTTCGGCCGACTCGGAAGTCAAACAGACAGGCTGAAATGGTGATATTGACAGTCAGTGCAGTTGAAACGCGGAGAAATAAAGGAGGGAAGAAAAAGTAGGACAGAATGTGTCAATGGTTCACCAGCTTTATGTAGCTTGACCGAGAGTTTCAGTTAGAGCTATATTATGGGCGAATGGCAAGAAGTAGCTTGCGAATGTCGGTTCATAAATAGATCTATAGCAGGGGCAATGAATCTTTTGGCATGATACATCATTTATAGTCGTGTGAGAGTGAACAGTGCAACATAGTTACGCTGCTCGGCTTTGCCACAGGGCCGAGTTTCAATGAGGCCGAAAGAGAACTGATAAAGTCAAATCAGGATGCAAACAATTATCGACGGCAGCAGATGTTGAATGGACAATTCATTGAAATGAGTGTCAATGGAGCGTCAACAATTTGTGGTCTTGTAAGTACGGTAATTCACCAGTGACTTGGTCGTTGTTATGCATAACGGACGTACTCGCTGCCATTATTGGCAAAAGAGATAGCAACACCGTCACCGCCCCATTCTTAGCTTGAGCGTCAATGGAGCGTCAATGATTTGTGGTCTTGTATGTACGGTATTTCACAGGTGACTTGGTCATGGTTATGCATAACGGACGTATTGGCCGCATTGAATGGCAAAAGTGATAGCAACATGGTCACTGCCCCATTCTTAGCATGAGCGTCAACGGAGTGTCAACGATTTTTAGCATTGCATCTGGAGTAAGTTATGTTCCGATTGGTTGTGGATAGTCCTTTATGAGATATTGGCAGCCTTTACTGGCAAAATCAACGGCGACATGCTCCGTGCGGCATCCTGAAAATGAGTGTCAACGGAGCCTCAACAGTTTTAGGACTTGCATACTTTGTAATCAAGTCATCGTGGGATCTTCGCGTGCATAACTGTAATATTGACCGCCTTGCTAGGCAAAAATACCATATATCGAAGGTGAAATACAGATATCAAATTACTCGATATTGCCAACTGCTCAACAAGCCAAAGCACATTGTTGGTTGCTGAAAATGCGATCTTGATAAGATACTATTAACACACTGCAAATTCAAGAGCCGTATATGAATCTATAGATGGACCCGCTGGGCGACCCGCTGACAACCCGCCCAAATCAGACTGGTTGGGAGTGTTCCATGGAACCGTACCCCAGTGGGCAGTTCGGGTTCATTGACAACCCAGACCGCCAATTTGGCAACGGCTCAGTTTGGACCGGGACCCAGACACGAAGTGACGGTCCGGAACCATTGCTAATACTAGTTCTACGTTTGCTTCATTCCCACATTCCTCCTCGTTTCGATTGCATTGACAGTCATGGACACCTTTTCAGCCTGTCTCTTTGACTTCCGTGTCGGCTGAATCAATCTGGGAACATTTGGCGTGGCCCTTACATCCTGAAGCCCAGGTCATTCCGGGTCCCCAATTCTATAGCCTTGCTTTATATCACATTCAATGTCCGCCGCGCAATTGTCTTCGCTGTCATTTGGATTAGGTAAGTCCGCATTCCAGTTAAGGCTATCTTCAGTGTCCGAAATGCTTTCAGATGCGCTATCCTCATCACTTTCGAGTGGATGACGGTTGATTTTTTGGATTCGGCGGACATTCAATACTTGAGTTTGTCCCCCAGGGAGGTCCTTTGCGGACAAAGGTGGTGGCAACGAAGATCTTTCTGACAGTGTAAATGCAGCCGCACCATCATGTTGAAAGAGTGACCACGATGCTTTGACGATCTCGTCCGTGTCCAAAATGAATCCCACTGCAGTCACCTGCTTGTTTTGAGCGCGAGATTCCCTTTGGGTAGCATGTAGGCTTTGGCTGCCCTTCCACATCTTCACCAAGTTGTGAACCTTGGTGATTCTGCGCAATTTCCTTTCCTCCTCCTTTTTCGTTATTTCCGAGTGGTTTTCTGTGTTTGTTGTATCCAATAATGGGTCAGCGCCGGCCAGTATCCCGTTATTGGCTCAAGCTAACTGCCTTATAACCACTTTTTTGCACAGGGTCTCGCCTGTGGTTGTTGAATGCCTCCAGCCGATACTTTCCCGGCCAAGGGAAAAACCGGCCTCCACTCCGACACCATATGGTATGATGAAGCACATGTAGCGCGCCACATAGGAACCATCGGCGTAGTTTCATAGCGTTTGCTCCTGTTGATGCCACCTGTTGGTTATACCCGGCAACCAGAATCTACTGCTAATCTCCATTGGGTCCGAGTGGTAATCATTGAGATTTGCATTAATCTGCCCCCAGTTGTTTGGTGCTTCAGGCGGCGAATTCAAATATAGCCTGGTGGCGGTTAATAGAGGTGCTGCGCGAACGCTTCATCTGTGTGTCATCTCTGCCACATTGTTAGGTGTTAAGTATTCATCATCATCGCTGGACAAATCATATGGATCAAAAGATGATTGACAGGATCCTGAATTCGTTGAAGAGTGGATAAGATTGCTGCTCGGAAAGCTTTTGTGCTTCTTAACTGGCACTCGTCAATGTCTGGCACAGTATTCATTCTCCAAATACTTCACAATGGCCTCTTCTTATTGGATAGTATAGGATATCTCGTCCTGAGGATTAATATCCAGTCCCTTGTCCCACTTTCTAAATGATCGCAACTTCCCAAAAAAGATCGACAATATGTGCAGAAATGAGAAGCATGCCAGTCGTTGGAGTTACTTCAGCATAGTATTTGGACAGCTTCTGTCAAGCTAACTGCACAGCAAAGAACAAGTCTTGCTTCCATGGAGTTTTCTTTGTAGGCAAAGCTCGCATCCCGCCGTCCATGTGATCCAAAATGTCATTGTACAATGTGATAACACGATGCAATGCGATGGTATGCCTCTCCAACATCCAAAGGGTCCAATATCAAAATGGCCTCAATACTTCCATGTCATACTTCACAATGGTCCATTCACCTTGTGTTGTGAAAAGTGAATAGTAATCAGTGTATGTTGGATTGTGGAGCCACTAGCGTGTGAATTCCCGTAATCAGTAGGCGCGCTTGAGCAACTCCAGTGTTGAGTTCCATTGTGTCTTCGCATCCATAATCAGTAGTACCACAATGCGAACTTTGGCTTTTTGACAGTCCATGAAATCGTGTCGACTACCAGGTATCAGCGTAATCAATACCGCAAGCACTCTCTGCTATATGAAGATCAATTTCAGGACTTTCAAATTATCATGACATATGTACTTTCTCAAATATCTTTGCTAAACCTGGTTCGATGGCCGCCATCTTATTGCTTCTAGCATCGCCCTCCTTTCGAAGTCTCTGACTCTTCCTAATCTCAATGCTTTCAGTCTCTCCATATTGCTGATTGCGCACATGGGCTTCCGAAGACTTGGTGTGACCTTTTACGCCGAGACTGCTCCTGAATGCACCTAAAGCGAACAGTATGATGTGCGCCATGCATGGTATGTGGTTCCTCAAAGCAGGCCACTTGATTGCAGAGGCCTTAGGTGTTGATAGCAGCTCGCGTGTCATCGAGTAATGTGATGAAGCATTGTCAGTTGTGATTCCAAGCAAATGGCCGTCTGTAAGCTCAAAACGATCAAGCGCACCATCCAAACGTACAGCTAGCCTAGCTCCAGTATGTTGGCCCTTGACCTATCATACTCAATTACCTGTCAAAAAGTGAAAAGAATAACTGATCGACCTCATCGAACGCGAGTTGAACGTCATGCAATGCCCAATTTCGATCCATATATTCAGCGATGACCGACCTCATGGCAAGTTTGTTCATTGCTGTCCATCCGTCCAAAGCTATACTCACTTTATTTCGTGACGGCATTTGCTTCTTAATTACATCCATGGTCAGTGCATATTCCCTCTGGCAAATGTCGCTAAGGGTGGTAGCGGACGGCAGCACTAGGTCATCGCGTAATGCCTTATATGACTGTCGCAGCTCCACATTTGATATCGCGTTCCATGGAATGTGAGCAAAATCCAATTCTAACATCAGGTAGCGATTCCACGTGTCTTGGCAAAATTCGGAACTTTCAAATTCCCTATCTGCCATTTTGCAACATTTTGTCTGTCATTTCGGTCAATATGGATCCAGCAGGATGTTAAATATGATCTTCCTCTGGGAACTTACTATTGGAATTCCACGACTTCCTTGCCTCTTCAGGATGGCTCAAGCTGTTTCATCAACCGTCGAACTAGTCATTTCAGTCACTCCTGACCCTCTTAATTTGTTTAACTTTGCGATGTGAGCTTTTGCCAGCAAGTGTTTCCCCTTGACCTGGTCCCATGTTCCGATGGATGGCGAAGAACTTGATGACAAACGATGAATATGCTGCCAGGGCTGCCCGTCGCCTCAATACCGCAGTGTAAATAGAATCACCACGAAGGCACATGTCTAGAATTATTCCAAGCACTAGGCTGCTTCTAGGCAACATTCATTGAAGCCCACCAAACATCAATGATGATTTGCAAAGTAAGGTCACTAAACTCACGAATAAAGACCAGTTCATTTTTTGAAGAGATCACAACCTCGAGCATTGAGGTGTTCAAAGATTTTGAATGCAACATGGCTGTAAGAATGAGAATGCATGATAATCCGACTCGAAAGACTGCCGGAAGTCACGATACAGTAAAGCAGACTGTAGGTTCTTAATTATTGACACTACAGCTACAAGCAAAAAAATCGGATCTGTCAGACAATGCATGCATATTTGTGAACTTGTATACAATGACATATTGAAAAGACTGACCGCATAAGACTCAATTCAGTGACAATGCGATTCATCTCATTGCTGTGTAGCTTACTGAGGCCCTACAATAATTGTTGACGCTCGGTGGGCGCTCAATTGTAGGAGCCAGATGTGATATCGTCACTAGCGTTTTTGCCCGTAGAGGCAGCTGAGATGTTGATCATGGGATAACGTTGTTCCATAGCCCTTAGATTATCCAAGATGCATGACCAAAAATTGTTGATGCAATGTTGACGCTCATTTTTAGGAAGTGGTAGGTTTATTGTCAGTACTATTTTAGCCCATAAAGGCGGCTGATGCATTGATTATGGGTCAAGGGCGATGCACAGCTCTTTGACTGTCCATGATGCAAGACCAAAAATTGTTGACGCTCCATTGATGCTCATTTTTGGGAGGTGGTAGTGATATCTTAACTAGCAGTTTTGCCAATAAAGGCAGCCGGGGAGTTGATGATGGGATGATGCTGTTCCGTAGCCTTTAGATTGTCCAAGATGCAAGACCAAAAATCGTTGACGCTCTGTTGACGCTCATTCTTAGGAGGTGGTAGCGTTATTGTCAGCAGTATTTTAGCCCATAAAGGCGGCCGATGCATTGAGTATGGGTCACTGGCAATGCACAGCGCTTTGACTGTCCATGATGCAAGACCAAAAATTGTTGATGCTCCGTTGACGCTCATTCTTTGGAGGTGGTAACGATATTGTGACTAGCATTATTGCCAAACAAGGCAGCCGATGAGTTGATTATGGGTTCACACCTTTCCGCAGCCCATAAATTGTCTAGGATGCAAGACGAACAATCGTTGACACTCGGTGGACGCTCATTTCTAGGATGTGGTAGCGTTATTGTCACTAGCATTTTGGCCCACAAAGGCGGCCGATACATTAATTATGGGTTAATGCCGAAGTAATGTACTCTGAGTGTCCATTATGCAAGACCAACAATTGATGACGCATTTTGTTACGAGGTGGTAGCGATATTGTCCATAGCACTTTTGCCCATAGAGGTGGCCGGGCTTATGATTATGGGTTAACGCGGTTGCATAGCGCTTCGATTATCCAAGATGGATCGTCAAAAATGGTTGACGCTCCATTGACGCTCATTTTTAGGGGGGGAACGAAATTGTCAGTAGCATTTTTGCCAACAAAGGGGGCCGATGGATTGATCATGATTCAACGCTGATGCACAGGGCTTTGGGTGTCCATGATGCCAGACCAAAGATCGTTGACGGTCATGTTTACGAGGTGGTAGCGATATCGTCAGTGCCATTTTTACACATAACAGTGGCCAACACTTCTGTTATGGCATAATATAGTTGCACAGCTGTTTGATTATCCAAGATGCTAGAACAAGAATCGTCGATGCTCTGTTGACGCTCATTCTTAAGAGATAGTAGCAATGTCGACGCTAGCAATTTTGGCCTTTGCGGTGGCCAACACTTTGATTATGTTTCACAGCGACCATGTCTTTTGTTTAATTATCAGACTCACAAGACCAAAAATCGTTGACACATTCTTGACGCTCATTTCCAGGATGTTTGAACAAACCTGTCACAATCCTTCTTACCTATCAAAACCGCCAATCCGATCACTATCGAAGAATGTGACTATGCAGCCGTTTGTTCGCCAAATATGTGAGATCAAAAATCATTCACGCTCCATTGACGCTCAACTTAATGACATACTAACAGTCGGTGGATGCTGAACAATTGTATGTAAAAATGCATAGAGTTGTCATTGGCAGCCACTAAATCGTTTCTATGTATAAACATTTGAATCCAAAACCTTCCAAGCCTCTCAATTTCTGATCCACCACATGACACTTTGTCTGAGTGATAAATGAGGTTGGCCTATCACGTTGCAGCGCTTTCGGACGGCAATTAACCGCATATCTATCCACACACTGGTTTTGGATTTATTCAGCCCGACATCCTCACCTTTCCTCATCCAGCTCATTCTCCGCGATTTCCATGACCTACCATAAGCAATTTTCAATATCTGAACCATGTGCACCCGCTCTGTGGAGAGAGTTATGCAGTTGGATGCATGATCGTATGCACCATGACAGTCGTAATTCATTCAGCTTTGCATCAGGCTTTGATGGCTGCATCAATTACTCATATGACATCACTGACTTATATTTTGCTACTGAGTTTCGACTCTGATTTAGTCTCAATTGTCTGACTTACCAGGAACAGGCAGAACGATGTCACGTTCAGTGATTGTCAGGCAAAGGGATGTGAAGTCTAGAGCATTGGCATGCCATATCCGACCCTTGCTCATGCATTGACGAATTATCATGTCTCACAATTTGGTCACTGAAATCTAGTAACAGCTGATACATAGCAAAATAGGTACAGGTATTACATTCCAAATTGATACATCGTCAGAAATGCCAATTTGCCTATTCATTCCTCCGGTGATGCAGGAGCCGTCACCATGTCTTTGTCGGAATCCCACTTCTATATGCTAATTGACTTGGGACGTGATACGCAGGGGTTAAAGCTTACGGTTTGGATATGCTTCGATTTCTGAATCGGGGATGAATCAGGAATTGGGGCAGGTGGGAGGTTCGGAATGGCTTCGAGTGTCGGCGGGTTCCGCGAACATAGCCTTCTGTGACTACTCCGTGGTCGAGAAGTCAGTTGCAACATTTTCAATTGTCCAGGGACGCTGTGAAGAGTTTGCATAGGCGAACCATATGTCGTCAGTGCCAATGTCGCTGCGTCATCCGCCATTGGAGGTTGAACGACAGCCGGAACCTTCCATTAGGTTGTCCCATACTTCATATCTCTCTCACGGAAGTAGTCGGCCGCATATCCCCAGCCTGGTCGCGACAATTCGTCAAGTTTCATCTGCTTCTGCCGAAAACGCTCCAAATAATAGTGCACCAATTTGGAGATTGTGCCCATCACCCTGCCGGGTTCGTCATCTTCACTAAGCTCGCCCCCTGCGGGATATCCTACCTCATCATCCTTGTCATCCCCATTCTCCTCATCGTCGGAACTTGCATGATCGCTTAGACTATTGCCAATCGAGTTCAACATCTCCTCAAATGTTGTTTCAGACTTGGTGGTTGTCAATGCCACCTTTTCAGCATTTCTCATATCATCCTGCACCTGTTGAATTGCTGTCACTGCGTCATCAACTCACTTTCTTCCCACAGCGGTCTCTCTTTCCACATAATCCTCGATCCATTTCTCTGTTTCTTCGTTGCTTAAGAAGTGAGTTTCTCTTCGTTTCCCTGCCTCAAGCATCTTTATTGATCGCAAGCTGCGCAACGCTCAAAGTGCTCGGACCCGTTCCGCTTCCGAGCCACTCTTCCCTGTATTCGCTTGATGACGTCGTCGGGTTGACCGCTTTGTCGATTTGCCGTATTTGCCTGCCGGTAGTGGCGTAAGGTTCATTTTCGGAGCATTGACCATTGTATTTTGTGTTGACTTCGTTGATGGACCAGATGTTGGTTGTTGCAGGATGTGGACCACATAGAGGCAAGCTGGGTCTTTCATCTCGAGGTTGGTACGCTTATTCGATTTGAACAAAGCAAAATCTGCGTTTTGACAGTCACTACATTGGGAATCGCAATGCTAACCGTACATCATGACATGATGTTCATCATCTGTTGAATGTCGCATTCCGGGGTTTTCTTTAAACAAACCTCGGCAGAAGTCCTTTCCATCGAAGAATATACCGTGTATCTGTCACAAACACGAGATTTCGGCGGTCGTTCGCCACGATGTATCCCAGTAAACAAACACACAACATCAGACCGGCTTGGTGCAAATCGCAGAACAGTTGGCAACCTGTGCAACGGGCAGCTATGTGTAACAGGATTCATCTTGTGTAGAACGAGCAAGTTGGCTGTTACCCATGCCATTTTGACTTGAAGCTAACTATATATTCCTCAGGACTTCCCACTTCTTTGTGTTATCTTCTTCCTCAGGACTTCCCACTTTGTTTCATTATCATCATCTCTTCCCTTCCACAGCGGCAAATTATTGCCCCTCAAGCACCGCAGCAAGGTGAGACTGGAACAGAATCGAGCAGAACAACGGCCGTTTCATCCGCTATGCCACCCTCTGAGACCCAACTACAGTGCAGACACCACTTAGGTCACCGCGACGCTGCAAATGCAGCCACCGACAATGTGACCCAGGACGCACATTTAAAAGTTGTCTGTGAAACCAGAAACAGCAAGAATAAGAAACAGCATGCAATCAGATTTCAGTGTAGTTGTATCGAGGTACACGGCCGTCAACTAACCATATAACATACAGCTGGAGTACGTAGAGAGCGGCGTGACCAGTTGAGAGCTGCCCGCAATGGAAAACCTCCATAGTCGACCAAGGCATTTGTCCGCACAGCCTGTGAAATTGAACATCATGATGTTGTCAGCTCTAGGATTCTCTCGGACGAATTGAGTGATAAGAATCCGGGAGAGTTGACCCAACAGGCTTTAACCACCTTAGAGGATGCTGCAGAAGCATCCATGGTGGAGGTAATAGCCGAATCTAATCTGTAGATGCAGCAACTAATTTCTTCTAGGTTTTCAACATGTCTGCATCTATGGCAAGGCAAGGAGGTCGGGTACAGCTAGAACAGTCTGACATGAGCCTTGCCTTGCATATGGCCAAAATGGCGAAAGGAGGGTTTTCGCGCGCCGCAATAGAGCAAACGCAATTCTTACTCATGATGCCTAGTGCAGAAGTCCGAGAAGAGAAGAACCAGGGAGTTGAGTTTCCTGGGCATAAAAATGTGAAGGCTGCGATGGAAAGACACCCGGCTATGCTTTGGGAAAATCAGACGGACAGCTGCCTTCATTACCAAAATGGCACAGCACAGAATCCCCAGACACTCTGGAGAATGAAAGGCACGGGTGCACCTCCACCAGCGTGACTCAGACAGCCGACAACAGAACCGATGCCACATCCACCCGCAACACCACCTGTTCTACCCAGTTACAATGAAGCAGCGCAAATATCCGGAATCGATGCTGTTCCACCCAGATATGTGTATATCCATACTCCTCTTCCCAGTGCTCAATTTGTCAATCTTGATGCATATGCCACACATCATAAGCGTGATAAAGATTTTAATCCAGATTTGTTGACTGATGATGGAACATCCGCTGGTCAGTACACTAGGTGCTGCCTGGTTATGCAGCTGACATTGATTTTGCAGCCCACAGCAGCCAATTGAGCGAACGTGACAGTGAAGATGAGCATTGATCGAATGGAACGGGATTTTTGAGTGTATTATTATCCACAATTAGCGGACACTTTGAAGTATATTTTAAAGGATATATTTATATGTATTATTAAAGAACAATGTAGTGATGAAGGAGAAAATACATGAAGACGGTACAAAGGCTGCCAAAACACCATCAATGATATATTAGGCCAAATTAATTGATAACATATTGTGGATACGCCCATGGCAAAATGAGCGTCAACGGAGCGTCAACAATTTTTGTTCTTGCATATTGGTAATCTGCGTGGTGATCATTTGCGGCCATTCAGAAATGTAGTATTGGCTGGATTCTTAGGCAACAGAGAGAGCCATACGCTCCCTGCCCCATTCTTATGAGCGTTAAATGGGTGTCAATGATTTTTGGTCTTGCATCATTGTTAATCTGAGTGGCGGTCGATTGCAGCCATTCATAAATGTGGTATTGGCTGGCTTTTTGGGCAAAAGATGGAGCCGCACGCTCCCTGCCCCATTCTGAATACGAGCGTCAACAGAGCGATGACGATTTTTGATCCTGTAAGTCAGGTAATTCAGAAGCGATTTGGTCGTTACTATGCATAATCATGGTATTGGCCGCCTTTAATGGGAAACGAAATAGAGGCCACTTCCCTCCCCCATGTTGAAGATGGGCGTCAATGGAGCGTCAACAATTTTTGGCCTCACATCATGGGCAATCCAAGCACGATGCATCGGTTATTGTGTATATGCGATGTTCTGACAGTTTTTCTACGCTAAACCGTTCATGAACTCTTTGTTGAATCAGTGAAAATGAAATCAGTTGTTACTGTCGGGGAGGCTGTCGTGGGAACGTCTTTTACTTATCTGCCTAGGGAGGCTGCCAATTCCTCCATAATAGAGGTTTGCAAACCTGCGCCACTTAGCTTACCCAAGCTGCGAGACCTTAAATTGCTGACGCTCAATTTCAAGATGGGGCAGGGAGCGTGTCTTATCTGCTTTTGCGTATAAAGGAGGCCAATACCTCACTTATGACTCTCTGCAACCAATGCCCGCTCTGAGTACTCAGGATGCAATACCTAAAATCGTTGACACTATGTTGACGCTCATTTCCAGGATGGGTCTGGGACCGTTTGTCTACACATTCTGATCATGAAGGTGGCCAGTGCATCCAAAAAGAACAACAACATACCATCGTTAATATTTTACTATTATCGTTAGGATATTTGAATGGGACCATAAATAGAACAACCTGAAATGCAGAACCGGAGATTGGACACGACGGGTCTAGCCAAACCCAGCGAAACCTGTGGGTTGATGGGTACGGGGCCAGGTTTGGACGGCCAAGAAGAAGTGGGTCGGGTTTTTGGACGGTTCTGGAACTGAACCGAACAGTTTTTCCGGTCCAAACCCAGACCGCTGGCTGGTTACCTGGACGCTTTGCTAATACTACCGAAGAATCAAAGTAGAATACTATCACGCAGGTTTGGAAAATCATCATCTCACAGTTGTTCATCTAATACATATTCGATCGTTTCGTTGTGGTAGCAATGCAGGTTAGCAATGTAATAGCTGATGTACGAGCACGTGTTCGATCTGGAAAGGCACTCCTCACCATTATCGATGTGTTTTTAGCAAAATGAAATGTCACAACAACATTGAGAAGGATCTGGTTGGATGTTTGCTACTTATCTCAGTGCAAGCTGGCAGGTTCTCGGAACATGCCGTGACTAGATTCACTTCTTTCAACATGGGGTCTTACCAATCTTCAAGGATTCCTGTCATCCTCCTTCGGACATTTGCAAATGTGTAATCGCACTCTCATTTGCAACGCCACTGCCATCTCAAGCCACAATTGCACCTCTGCACACAGCTCGTGGTGGTGATTGTTGTACAAACTTACAAGATTCTCCTGTGCTCATGTCTTTATATATGGTTGTGACTGTTTGTGAACTTCATACCATACAGTAACATCAGCAAATGTATTTTAGTCACTGGGAGCCTCCAGGAGTGTCTGAGAGGAGGCGGAGTGTAAACTTAGAAGCGTCAATTTCAGGAGAGAACCAGACCCTACGAGGGCATTCTGGCCAGCCATCGGAGTAACTGGGATCTCTGATGACTGGTACAGGAGCACCATGGGAGCAGCTGGGGGAAGTTTGGGAGCACCTGGGACTGTCACCCAACCAATGCGGGAATCCCAGACTAACTCTGAGAGATGCCGAGTTCTTAGAGATATTCACTCGAAGGACTGCAGGCGACATCTGAATGTACATGAGCAATAAGAATACCCTCCACGTATGATGCATAGATTATTGTTTATTATCAACTTCTAAATCATACTATAGTACCCAGCATCTCATTCAACATTCTATTGTTTGCATCGCTACATTAAGGAGAACCAAAGAAAATGACAAGTGATTCAAAAATGAAAGTAAGTAAAACCGAAACATTAACCCGATTAAGCGATCGGAATGCAATCGAACATAGTCTAAATGTCATCCAGCAAATCTCCCATCTCATCAGGGCCGACAAACGCAGGAACACACAATTCATCCACGGTGCAAAGAATGTGGAGGCGCTCCTTGTATTTCTGAATGATTCTGGCTTGGCGAGTGGGTGAAATTGGATTCCAATGTCGTTTGGCTCGATTTGTGATAACTAAAAGGGTTGGAATTGAGGTTAGCGAGCGGTGAATCATAATGGGGTTTGAAAGGCAAATATGACGAATTCGCGGGGAAATGAGGTGCGCCACCAGGACAGGAGGAGTGCCTGATGTGGAGTTCGAGGTGGGCAAGGGGAGTGCTGATGGTGAAGGAGGAGCGCAGAATGAAATTGAAGGGCGAAAATCCAGGCCAAGGAGCGCTGACGGGGATTGAGGAGCGCATATCCAGGGGAGCAGCCCATCCATGCTGAGCAGCGCTGAAAGGGGAGAGAGGTAACGAGTCTGGAATGAAATACAGGTGTTCCTATTCGAGGTCGAGGAGGGGATTGAGGAGCGCACATCCTAGAGGAGGAGCGCTGCGAGAAAAGGCAGTATGGAGCGCTGAATGATAGATCGAAGCGCTATTCGAGGCTGAGGAGTGCCGACTGGAATTGACGAGCGCCTATTATAGCGGAGGAGCACCATTGGGGGGGGGGGGTATGAAGCAGCCCCACCATGTGTAATTGTGATGAGTGCAATGGCATCTGCAGTAATTCAATCTATCACCGTGGAATGGCAAAGTTCACCTCGATATTCATCTTGAGAACACATAACTGTAACCTTCTTTCCAGTGGCATACTGAGACAGCGCACAATGTATAGCTGCGGCCACAAGTGCTAGTGTCTGCGGTGTCAGAGGTTGAACGAATTGCGATGTGGTTGGTTGTCGCCCCAAGCTATTGGCGATGAAGAAAAACTGATGATCGATTACGTCAAGCACTTCCATCCGGGTGAACCAGGCTTTCTTATCATCGATGACCATCGAGAGATAAGCATCGTCAAACAGAAGCTCCGTAACCTGTATTCGAAGCTCAGTATCGGATCCTGAATCCAACCGGTAACTTCGTACAATAGTTCGACGAGCTCCATCTGCCAAACGCCCTCGAATGGTGCTAATCTTTAGTTTTAACTATGAATATTTTGGGGGTTTAGCATCCTCATAAGTCCAATCGAGGAGCAGAAAACAGAATATACACTTACAACTTCTCGGGTTTGCGGGTCGATTTTAAGAGATGGACCACCGGGCAATCGGCACACAGATGGTGCACCTACCGGAGCACCTGCTAATGCCCGCTGACGATCCTGAGCTTCAATCGCTAGTTGCCAAGCTTCGTCAACCATCGAGCACTTCTCATCGGAAATGATTGGCCAGGGAGTCTTTGTGAATACGATTGCCTCCATGAACAGTTTTGCTACCTCAAACGTAGCCTTTTGGTGTTGGGGAACGTTGTGATCACCACCACCGGGCTTTTGTTGAGGCATATTGTGATCCCCACCACCCTTGGGAATCGGGAGCGCCTGTACAATGTCAGACTCGCGTGATATGTTGATGGTTGACTTTTGGCGTTTGAGCAATGGTGGTGCCATGGCCCCGGTTGGATGTCGCAGATTTGGAAGTGAAGTGCGGGCAATGACAGTATCAGCACGGCTCCGTTTCTTTGGCGGTGGCACCCTTGTAGTTCGTATTGTCTTATCACGGCATGCCTGGTCTTGATGTAGGACCTCCTGCTGGTTGTCCAAATCGTCTTCTTCGATATCGGATGACAAGGTGGACACTCCAAGGTCTTCACTTTCGTTCTCGCCGATCTCACGATCGGTATCGTTTTCATCCTGCTTCATCAGAATTATTGCCCGGACATTAGCTATCTCCAACACTATACTCGAAGGTTGGGTGGGAATTTCAAACATTTGATCGGCAATGAAGATTGGTTGTCTTCTGCAATGCATGTGCAAGTGCTCTCTCAAGGTGTGCTTTTTGATTCTTCTGTGAATAGTGATTCCTCACCTGGCTGGCCGTAGGTTCCATGTTGGATGAAGAGAAGTTGGAGAATGTAGACAGAAGTATATAAGGGTAAATATAGTACGAAGTGTAACAGAATAACGGGAGAATAGGGAAACAATGGTAACATGCGGTCGAGGAGGATGCAATTCAAGGCGTGCCTGGAAGAAGTAACGCTCGGCGAGGAGGATGCAATTTGAGGCATGCCAGGAAAGAGCCCGGAAGACATGTCGGCGGTTCATATTTATATTCTTGATGCTCGTTCGTTGTTGTGATTTATGAAGCGGCAGGTGCACCGGATTAGAGGGATTCCTCTTGCCCCAATTCCCGAATGTTAGCACTCATATCCAAGTCCTCTACTGATGCAAGAATTAGAGGGTGGCTTAAGCCAACATACCTAGAATTGAACCAGACGCACCGGAAGAAATCGAGACATTGACATGGTTGTATCACTAACTAACTCTCAGGGCCGGGCATATGGAATACTGAGAAATGGGTTGATCATGACTGCCCCTGCATATGACTCCGCCGACGGTAGGTGTTTATGCCTCTAGTTCGAGCATCTGAGTTGTGACCACGTGGCACAGAATAGTCGGTGTGTTGAAGAATATTGCAGAATTTGGACGGAGGATAGAGTTGGGACCATGGTGAGTGGCAAAAGTTGAAGTTACATGGGTTCAAACTGAGTTTGTTGCGGATAGTGCATATATATGAATCTCCAAATGGGGTATACCAGTCAGAAGGACACCCCATTTTCACGATACTTGTGTTGTTTTAGGATTCTGCAACAAAGTTAGCAGTCGACTAGGCAATGTCGTGTGCAGAACTTAACTTTCAGCAGTCCAAGTCAGCTGAATCACAATATGTATGCAGTCAGTATAAGAGAAGAGGGAGAATTTGGGGTTAGAAAGGAGAGATTCAACATAGAGAAAGAACGGTAAAGGTACAGGGAAGGTTCAGGGGTAATCTAATCAATTCCAGTTCTCCTCAATGCCAAGATTGCTAGCGAATGGGTCATAAATAGTCACTCACATTAAGATGTTGCGCATACTATCTTGTAAACGCCGCATCATTTAATCACAAACTCATTGTGAGTCTCAATGCTACAATGTGGACTTAACATAAATATTGGGGTTCAAACCACTGCATAAGGATGATATGAATGCGTCATGAGGCTTCATCTGACAGCGGAAAGACAAATAACAGCACGCAGTT
>Ga0307512_10002315_pt1 | contig 24557 bp, 29 predicted proteins | sample 14_EM_MG_FD_200267 | JGI IMG/M metagenome (GOLD analysis project Ga0307512, IMG submission 200267) | Populus trichocarpa ectomycorrhiza microbial communities from riparian zone in the Pacific Northwest, United States - 14_EM | ecosystem: Host-associated > Plants > Roots > Unclassified | place... | reverse complement strand
GGGTTGATGGGCAAGAGGGGGAGGATGGGTATGAGGGTGTTGAAAAGGTTTTGAAGAAGCCAAAGATTTCATTGCCAATGTCTCTTGTTTTTGCAGAAGAAAAATGTTCGCAGGCTTTGATGGATTTTTTATCCTGTACAGATGTCAGCAGAATTAGTGGAGTGGTGGAGGAGGTGGAAAACTCAGATCAGGAGGAGTCGAGTGATGGGGGGGTGTAAAAGTTTGATGTTGTTTTTTGGCGGTTTTTTCTTTTGTTAAGGGGAGAAGAGGACTTGCAACTTTGCTTTTGTTTCTTTATGTTACAGAAGAAGCGGCGAGGAAATATGTATGGGATATGCCATGGCTGCCAGCGGCCGAATGCAATATGATTACAAACAAACAAACAAAAAGGACAAAAGAATGATTGTGTAGGATTCGAGCCTTAACCCTAGTGTTTTCAGCACCGCGAATGATGCTACATCCAGCCTTCTAGGCTAAGCGTTCAGTTCTTTTATATGCAGCGTTTTAATCATGTACTGTAAACTTCCCAGTACAGAAACTAACTATGTACATGACCGCCTGCTACATACGAAAAAGTAGGCACCGCGGCAGAGCAAAAGGGTGATCCCTGCAGGTGTTTACAGCACCATCAATTGAATAGAGCTGATTTCAAACCTACACCCCACAGTATTTACTGCACTACAGGTTTCGAACCCGCACTCGGCGTTTCTAGTACCATACTGAGCCAGCTAGGCTAAGCAATTAATTGTATATGGATTGGCTTAAACCATGACCATGGAACCAAGCCAAGCGCAATTCAATGAATCCAGAGTTGGAAGCTCTGTAGTGCGGTGGTTGAGCATCCTGATTAACCACCCACCCATCCATACCCGCAGGTTGATATCTTACCATAAAGTTGTAGTTAACGTTGACGTCGCAGATATAAGATCCGACTACCTAATCTAACAGGTAGTACATGGTGCTATAAACACTAGATAGCAGGCACGAAACTTGTTCTAATTAATTCACGACGCTATAAATGCCGAGTATAGGTTCGAAGCCTGCAGAGATCACTCTTTTGTCTTGCCGCAACAGGAACCAATGGACTGTCCTCGGGTTGGTTTCTGTACCTATGCAGTTCCCACAAACGCCGCTGACATGTAATAACCGACCGCCTAGCCTGACCATTGGACGTGGAAGTGCTGATCTTTTCACGAAACCATTCTGATAATTGAGGCCGTCCAGAAACCGAATCTGCCCGATTTGAGAAGTTTGGCAAGGGAGGAAGATTTCTGATTCATTTCGCTCTTATGGGGGCGAGGTTGAACATCTACTGATAGAACCGCATAAAATAACGCTGACCAGTGCCCTGGAGATGGGACTGATACCATCTGCAGACTGCTGGTGTCCAAGGCGTAACAGCTAGCACAACAGATCCTGTCGGAAAGTACGCTAGACTATCAAGTGGATGTAGATTGTAGCCAGGACGCCTGCTATTCCTCTGTTGTCAACAGCTAGGTACCTGCCATTCTATTGAGATGATGAACAAATGAGGGGAGGAATAATTAGGTTTAGTAACCATTGGTGTGGTAAAGTGTGCAGTCCACAGTTGACACTGGAATATACCGATACAAATAGATACTCCAATCTCACCTCCTCTCGTCATCCCCCACCTTCAACAATATATAAAGGTATGGAAATATTTTGTGAATACATTATGCAATAGATGACTCTTTCAACCTAGCATGATGCCATCTTGAAGAAACTTAGTAAGAAACAAAAATCGAACAGTAAAACGCCCACCCCACCCACCAACCGAAATGAAATTCAGTCCAATTATGCAGATGCACCTTGGCTATGCGTACCGATGAAGAAATAAAAAGAAAGAGAACCGAACTGAAACCCTAAAGAATGGGTATCAAGAAATAAAATCACCCGCTGCAACTGCAATCGACGGTGTTCCTGAAATACTACATGTGTGCGAAGCCTGCACAAAGACCCTACTTCCTGGTCTTTCTTGCCCGTCTGAACTTCGTTAGTCTATGAGTTAATAACTCGGTCCCCCTATGTGCTATCCTGTGTTATACTTCAGAAAGTGAGGGTTAAAGAAAAGCGAATTCTTACTCCTCCAATCCCCAAGCCCCTCTCTCACAGACATCACTCTTCCTACGTTTCCTCTCACTCCGTGGCGGAGCCAGGAAATAATCATCATCATCATCCCACATATCCCATCCGAGACCTAGGTCTCCGCGTTCGGCGAGTGAGTACGCAGCGCCTGTCACAGCTCTTGTCGCAATCCTGGCCGCTATTGAAAACATCATGGCTACCAAAAATGCAGATGGTTTAAGCACTACAAAGTTTGTAGTGGCAGCCGCAACGTCAACTGCCCTTGCGAGAACCAAGGAGGAGGTCGTCCGTCGCAGTCTTGGTCGTGCGATCTGCGGATCTATTACTGCTGTTGTAGAAGGACGTGGACGCGGTGGAGTTTGGGGTACATGTACATAGTCGAGTTCTGATTCGGAGTCTGAAGGTAACGTTGGGGCTGGCGAGAGGCTTACAGTTGGTATGGCCTGGCTTCTGTCTTGACTCCGTTGGCAGGTCTCAGGATGAGCCAGTTGCTGCGTAGGGGTATGCCATTGTGTTGGTGCCGGTGAGCGTTCTGGAGTTGTAGGACAACTTGATTGCCGCGATGGTGTTCCAAATACTGTGGCATCATTAAGAACAGAAGGAGCTACAAAAGGCGGCGTAACGTTAAATGTCTTCTGCTTGGGAGACAATGGGCTGTGGGGTGGTGAGAAATCCCGCCACAGTTGCGATTCGGGGGAGGGATACTCGTCGTCGTTTATTATCATTTGTGTCGATTTAATAGCTAGGGGAGATACGGTGGAACCATACATTTCGGATGGTGGCGTCTTGCATACTTCGATTTGTTCCAACTCATCCTCTGGCAGCCCACACGCCTCGAACAATAAAGCACGAGCGGACTTTGGACGCCCGACATTCACTCCCAGACCGTCATGCTTTTCATCATCGAATACACATGATTCTTCAAGCTTCTTTGCATCTCCACTGAGTTCAGAATGCCATTGTTGGCGCGTGAAAACAAACTCTCCAGCCAAAGAGCTCCGACGACGATCCGGCATATTCTCATCCCTCAATGGTTTGAATGTTCCTCCCGCGAACAACGATTCGTACCGACTTCTTCGTTGCAAAACAGTTGGACTTTCTGCACGGGCTCCACCTGTCCATGATCTGGCGATGTCGAAAGACGGAATATCTTTGAATGTTATTGCTGGGTCTAGCCTCAGCTGGGGCTTCTCACCCGTACTAGGCCGTCCCATATCGGTTTGCCTGAAATCCCTGAAAATTCCACCAGATTGTTCCGGCGAGGCGTCATTAGTAGCATCGTCCATTCTCCTTGCCGTTGGTCGCCTCCACACTTTAGCCGGTTGTAGCGCATCCGGCGATTCGGTAACTGGTGAACAGTCTTCAGTGCGGATGAAAGGACAAGCCGTTACTTCGAAGGCCACAATCTTTCCAATTGCATCCCGAAATTCGGCACACTTCAAATCCTGCTCGGGCTCCACCCTATGTAGCTATTGTCAGCGCTTGTTGTAGGCTCAAAGGGCATGGAATAAAACCCTAAGATTTCGATCCGCCAGTAGTTTCCGGGTCGGAGCTGGAGGCAGAACGTCGCCTTCCCGTCAACATTCCAACACTGTGTTCTAGACAAAAGCGGTTTCAACGCCGATCCGGACTGCAAAAAAGCGACGTCATGAGGAACGGTCTTGTAGATTCGTAAGGGACCTAAGGTATTGTCAGCTCCATGGCGGCCGTGTTGAAGGTCTGTCACTAACCGGACGCAATTGTTCTCTCCAAGGGACTCTTCCATGGTAACGGCTGACCTGCAAGTGTAGTGGTGGCACTGAATGTGAAGTTTACTATTCTTGAGTTCGAATGCGCGAATAGAACTTGGATGTGTTCAGCGCCGCCAACACCGCTATTGAGAAAGTCGTTTCCAGGATCTTTCAGATCTAATATTGGCGGTCGTACTGGTAGAGTGAATGTTCGTGGAGGAGTTGAAGCGGTGGAATATGCACGCTGTCTTGATAACGCCATGATCGGTGGTTCTGGTGAGGTACTCCTGCAAGACGATGGGCTGCTTTTGTAGTGATAAGTAGAATCCGTCAAACGAGATGATTGTCGTAAGATTACAGCCGGCGGGTTGAAGGCAATACACGCGTAAGTACAATCAACTAATCAACTAACAAATTCGGTAGGGATAAAGGGAAACAGGGGCGAGATGACAAGAGAGCGACTTGAATTGAAAGGAGAAAGGAAGGGGAGGGGTAAAGAGCGACTGATTGCTACCCTCTACAATCCTCTAAGTACTCTGCTTATCGCTGACAGGCATCGTAAGGTATCACAGTGGCTGCTGCATAAAAAGGAGGGCGGGAGGACGAAACACTGAGAACCGAGATGCCATGTTGAGATGCTGGAATTGCAGGGATGTCTCAACATCAACTGAGCCCTAACCCTGTTATGTATCAGCTGCAACCTCTTTGAACTCCTTCACCATTCAACAACTCCGCTGTCAACAGTATTCCTCACGTGTGAGAACGTTCCAAATTTCCTAGCATGGATATACTGGGCATGACATTTATATGGCTGGGTCTCGCCTTAACGACATTCGGTCTGCTTAGGGGATACCCGTCTCCGTGGGTGTCATAAATCGCAGGGTGGTGGCAGCGTGGGAGTCGGTGCGGGTCCACTTCGAAGCACGGCAAACAATACTCTCAAGAGATTTGATCTTATATTCAGACAAGACACCATGGTACCAGTTCTCGGATAGATCCTACTCTCGTATACCAGACTTTCCGGTTTCACTTTTTCGCCTCGCTCGGCGAAAAAGTCTGAGCACGAAAGCAGATGGATCCAGTCGAGAAGACTGCAGAACGGCAAATCGCGGAAAATCCCGCGGAGACGAAACTAGAATAGAGGACGATGAAGAGTGCAAGACTATTGCACTCATCCCTACTATATCCCTACTATATAACACACGAGGACACGAAAAGAAAGTTACGAAATTTTACCCGGCCAGGATAAATATGGCGAGCTTACGAGCAACAACACGCCTGGAGGCGAGTTCGGGCCAACATTGACAGAGAACCAGGTTTCCACACGCGTGTTCACTTGTGATACAGTATTAAGCGGCGCGCTTTACGAAGGGGGGAGTTAGGAGGGGCATGTGTTGATTTCTACGATGAGCACTGCCCCCTCCACTGGGACTGGCAGTGTGCATGTTCCGGTTTATTTCGTCCGTATTTTACTGCTAGCTTATAATTCTAAAGCTGTAAACACTATCATAATCACATTCAATAACCGCTAAAGATGTCTCGCGGCTCCAGCCAGGAGATTCAACCCCAGTAACGGCATCTGAATAGTGTAGTACATTGAACAAGGCAGTAATAATGATAGTTTGATGAAGGTAGCAGCTTCGAAGTAGTTACACGAACTTTAGGCATCCATAATCGGCCGCAACCAACCACAGCCTCCTCGTAAGATAGACACTAAAGTGAGAAGTGTACGAACATCTGCATGCACAACCTTGAAAGTCTCCACACAGCCACTCAGAGCACCACACATATCACCCCACACCATATATCAGTCGTCGTCACCACTCAATATTTAACGAGCTCGCTCTTTGCTACCACCACCTCCAAACCTCCAAACTTCCAAACCTCCAAACCTCCTAGCCTCCAAACCTCAATATCATCATCCATTATCATTCGAACCGAAAGCAACCCAATAATGAACCCGCGCCATCACCACCGGCACTTCTGCGCAACTAGTGCTCGCAACCACGAACTCGCACTCACCCAGTGGCAGGAAACCCGCGAAGCTGCCGAGGTTGCGATAGCGCAGCGGCTGCACAGGCACGAACTCGAGTTTGCGCGCCGGTTCAAGGCCAGAGCGTGCGCCTGGGACAAGCGTGCCCAACAACAACAAGCAGCTTGGGATAGATGGGGACAGCACCAAAAGACATCGTGGGAGAAGTGGGGTGAGGAGCAAAGTCATTCCTGGGAGAAGTGGGGCAGTGATCTCGGCAAGAGTTGGGGAAAGCGGGGCAATTCTTTCGGCAAGAGCTGGGAGAAGCGGGGTCAGAATCTTGGGAGGAGTTGCGGCAGGTGGGGAGAGAACTTTGGGAGGAAGTGTGAGAGATGGGGAGACGGTGTTGGGAAGAGGTGTGAGAGGTGGGGTAGCGATGCTGGATGTAGCTGGGACAGATGTGAGTGTGGGAAGAATCATACCGCGTGGGTTGTTGAGGCGAATGACGGGAGGGCGAGATATACCCGGGCGCAGGAACTGGGGTTCCTTCGGCCTGAGGAACCAGAGGAGCCACAGGAGCCACAGGAAGCAGAGGTCTACTCTGAAGCCCTGACCACCGATGAACCGAGCTATATTGATGAAGACGAAGACTTGGACAGGCGTGGCCCACCGCCACCTTATACACCATAATGCGAGATGAAATTGTGAGGATGCAAGGGGCATGATGGGGTTGGCTTATGCAAAGATGAGTTTGTCTTGAATTGCTCGCTTCTTTCTCCTGCTCTGGGTCTTGCATACTTACATACTACTTTCTGGAAGAGAGAAGCGATGGAAAGAGTGGGATTGGTGGTATCTTCTACAATTCTTTTGTATGTAGTTATATTAATAAATTGAAATGCCAGACCACAGAAGATAATTTGCCACGAGTTCACCCCAGCATGTTAGACCAACAGGTTTACAACATCCCCTTTCTTCACATGTTATGTGAGCCGTCCTCCCGCGGTCTAAAAGCTACAGAGAGCACACCCGTAATTGCGATGCACTCATACATAATCCCCGGCCATAATGTCAACACCCAACTCTACTTTCTCATTCTTCGGACCTCTCAATGCTTTATTACTTTGCATTGCATTAGAAAAACCATGAAGTCGTAGTAATAAAAAGTTCGGCAATCGAAATTCGCTTGGCAGATAGATTGAATGTACCTAAGCTTATAGAACTCATTCAAAGCTCTTATTTTCGCCTTTATTTGCTTTTGTAGCCCGAGAACCGACGAGGATATGTTGGATCCTATCTTACTATGGGTTGGGGTTCTAGGTATACACAACGAGTACTTAAATCATCGAATCCCAACCATACCCTGCGTTCCTTCCTTTACCTCCACCAGCGAGCGAGCGTGACACATACTAGTCTGTCATACGGCTTTCTTTTTTCGCTGGCACTAGTAGACACATACCTCTTAAAGTGACACTCTTCTCGTGTGGCTTTGTTTTCTGTTTAAGGCAAGTTGGACTGCGGGCAATGTCGAAGGGTTGGGCTAACAGGGGAGTGATTACACTGATTCTAACACTACTACTAAAACACTTCACAATATTAAATACTCTGGAGCATCTTGTTGCCTTCGCGAACTAATTGAATAGCCAGCCTGGAGATCGCCTCAACGATCTGCTACAACTTGAATCAAGTCGACTGCATTCCATCCCTTGCATCGACCTGTGTCTATAGTAGAAAGGGGGAAGTCTATGCTATCGCGCTATGACTCCAGGAGAAACCAGATGGACCAGGAGCAGGAGGGAGCATTACTCTCACTAGAGTATTGCTGGCAACCGCGGAGTCCCGACCAAAATCTTGTCGCATCTTTATGATGTTTTGCAATAGATCCAAGAGATTGTGTAGTGCTGCTATAGGTATTACAAGAGTCGAAACCAAAATTTGTCCTGAAATATATCAGAAAATCACCTTCTGCCCGTGAAGCCCTTGCTACCGCTTGGCCGATAGTCACAGACTTGAAACTGACTCTTTACAAGCAGTCTCAAGAAGTTCACCAGCCGCCTAAACAAGCGTTACGATAAGTTCATGGGCTTCATTGAGAAGCTAGAGAAGCATTTAGCAAAGAAACTACTAGTCGAGCAGAAATTCGAGATGCATGGGATTGCTTATTGGATGCAAAGATGCTCATCGAAGATATCTGTAGCAATATTCTTACTTCCCCTCCTGATATTCTCGATTCCTCTGAACTCGTCTCCGCTATGAATGTTCGTAAATCCAGAAATCAAACTTTGCTATTCGTAGCCTCAGACACTAAAAGGTAAGGACAATACCGCCTGATTCTTACTTATTCCTATCTAACTAATACTAGATGAGAAAGAGGGTGGAATTTCTTTTCCCCTCGTGCGATATCTTCAGAGAATAATCGTCATCCATTCACACTGATGTGCTCACGAAATATGCACACTCCCATCGTCTTCGCCGACACTTTTACAATAAAACGTTTTAAGTCAACTCCCTCGGGTTTCATCCAATTCCTATCACGATGCCCTACATTTGGGACGTGGTGATCAAATAGGCGCTAGATAGACAAGACTTTTCCTGGATCCGATATCTTGTAAGAGGTTTTTAAGGTACTGAAGAATAACTACCGCAGCTCCTTGAAGGCTCCTGTTCATTGCAATGCGTTTTGATAACCCATTTTCACCGCCAACCGGAGTTGCAGGTTCCCCGTTAGACTATTTGGGGGTTAACAAGTTATCTTGCATAGCATGTGCGATGTGTATTGATGCATCCAACAAGAACCAGTGTTCCTAAGCGGCTCAGCCTGCGCTAAGGGCGGCCAGCCTGTAGATATCTAAAAAGCCCGCTGGCCGACCAGGCCGCTTAAGAATACCGTATAGAAACGTTTCCAGAAGACATCACTCGCTACATTGTCAATTAGCCACACAAGGTAGGCAATGCAAGACCCAGGGGTCTCTGATAGCACTAGCCCATCGACTAATTTTGAGTCTGAGGCCAAACCCAATAAGGGAGATTGGCATGGACATGACGAATGCACGCGCGCGAGCTAAAAAGAGGGTAGGAATAGAGGCAAAACGAACTACAGTCGAGAAGGAGAGAGATCCCGGCAACCACGTAGTTCAGGTGTCTCTTTCAAAGGGCAGAGCGCCGGCACGATCTGGGACACATCCACACTCCCTTTTCCTCTAACCGGCTATTAGGTATTACTTATTTGACGTTCCGAGGCGTTGTTTGCTTTCTTCGGGGTTGGCATTAGATGTCCTATCTCGCGTTAATATTATTCTTCATGAGTGAATAGTTGTTGATACATACCTTATTGCATAGTTTAGAGCATCAATGTTGTTCGATCGCCATTTTCCTATGGGACGATCTATTTTCTATTCACGTATGTACAGTATGGAGCCGTGAGGATGTTACATTAGCTATGTTTCTGGGTATTTGTGTATTATACAGTTGTCGGTTGGATTTGCTGGGATAAAACCATCAAAGGCATGGTCTCTAAACTCTTCAAATTATAAACTTGTCGGGACTGTAGTTGTATAATACTATATCGTGCGGGTATGTATGGACGTCGTCTGTCATGGGCTTTGTTTTTTTCTTATCCTTCATACATAGCCCTGGTCAAATACTAGATGTTAATTCAGTCAGAGAAGTTTTGAGCCGTTGACCATTTTAATCCCCTAGTGGTGGTCATTTGTGCTCATTTCATATCATTTGGCCCCAGCCATTTCGAATTATCCGTTTATACAGTACTGTACTGAAACTACAGATTTGCACGGTTTATCACTCGTTTTTCGTACAATACGACTTAGAATTTTCCACACACATCTTCTTTCTATGGAATGCCTTGAAAAGGGCTGATAACATGGTCTTCTTCCTCTTGTTCACCTGCGTAGTGCCGGTGAGACGACTCTGGGTGTCACTGTCTGTCTCCATGCCCTAGCCCTAACATAGGATAGACTTTCCAAAACAAAGTTTTAAAATACATGGGAACTAGCAGCTTTTTATAATGTTGAAGAAAAAACATTCAGTGCCGAAATATAATTGTTCCTGTCTCAACAGACCGAATTAACAAACAAGCACGAGTTTTGGTGTTATCAAAATAGCTAGCCGCAACCTGACGTAGCCCATCTACAAGCTAGCGACTAGGATGTCGCCAATCTACCAAAGGGTTCATGCCCCGCCTGCATCAAGAGAAGACCCAAATAGCAAACAGGAATCAGCAACCGGCCACCAGCAACTAGCGACTAGCAACCACTCGTGTCTTCTTCTACACGCATCTCTTGCAGTACCCCCAAGTTTAGGCATCCTATCGCGGCGACCTTCGCTCGATGCCGCCATCCTTTATATACTTTCTTTGATGCAACAAAGTACATCTTCCTTTGCGGTAGTCGACAGCTAACTACCTCATCCCCACACACCCTGGAACGCTGACTATGGACCCTTCCATACAAAGAAGCCTAAACGATAAGCTTTATGACCGACGGAAGCTTGGTGCTCTCGAGTAAGCTTACAACTCCCCGAAAGTTACAGCCGGACGGTTTTGCTGACATAGCCGTCGTAAGCCTTGAGAAAACGGTACGCCAATGCCTCGCAGACGGCGATCATAAGAAAATCCGAACTATTATCGACCAGCTGTGTCACGATTACGCGTACGCTGTGCATCAGCCCCATGCCCGCAACGGTGGATTGATAGGTTTGGCCGCTGCGTCGATAGCTCTGGGATCGGTAGGTCTTCGTCTCAGCACATCAAGGCCGCTTATTGAACTGGCCCACAGGATGTCGCAAGATATCTCGACCGAATCGTACCACCGGTACTAGCATGCTTCGCCGACCAAGATGCACGAGTTCGCTACTATGCTTGTGAGAGCATGTACAACATTGCGAAAGTTGCCAAAGGGGAAATCCTGCCATTCTTCAACGAAGTATTTGATGCGTTATCGAAGGTGTGTTTGAGTGAAGCATGGTAGCTTTGTAGAGCTCTGACCGAATTCCTATGTCCTTAGTTGGCCGCCGACCCCGAGCTCTCGGTGAAGAATGGAGCTGAGCTGTTGGACCGTTTGGTGAAAGATATTGTGGCAGAGTCTGCGGCTACTTATGTTTCGGTTCTTCAATCGATTTCTCCGGAAGAAAGCCTTATGGAGACCGCATCCGACGACAATTCTCCCACATACGCAGATGATACGCCGTTCCCCACAGCATTTTCACTTCCCCGGTTTATTCCACTCCTTACAGAGCGGGTCCATGTCATAAATCCGTTTACTCGCATATTTCTCGTATCTTGGATAACGCTGCTAGACTTTATACCAGATTTGGAGCTCGTAGCTCACCTTCCTGCCTTTTTGGGCGGGCTTTTTAGATTCCTTAGCGACTCCAACCAGGATGTACACGTAGCAACGCAACAGGCTTTGGAAGAATTCCTGGCGGAGATAAAGAGGATAGCCAAGGTGAAGCACGGAGTTGAAGCATCAAGGAAGAACCGCGTCGTACGAGAAGGACACTCCAGGACTTTAAGTGATAGTGGTAGCGCTGGCACGGATGAAGCGATCAAGCAAGCTGAGAAATTGAGTCTTGAAGACGATCGTTCCAATAACACGACTCCTTTGGACGAGAAAGACGAAGGTGCAGATGGTTCCTGGATTCCAGGGCAGGACGTGGAAGTCGACCATCAGAAGATATTGGAGATTCTCATACCCTTCTTGGATGCGCAAGAGGAAGAAATTCAATTGACAGCATTACGATGGGTGGACAATTTCTTTGAAATATGTCAAGAGGATCTCCTACCATTTGTCCCTCGATTACTTTCACATATACTTCCAGCTATCGCTCATCCAACAGAGGTGGTACGACATGCCGCAACCAAAGTAAACACTTCGTTGCTCAATTTGATTGTGTCCCTTGCGGAGGACTATCCAGTACCAATACCACCTGCTGCTATTCCACCACAACTGGCAAGACTGGGTACTAAGGAAAGCTCGAACGAACAACAGCCACTACCACGAAGAGACACCCAGATTCGACAGTCTCTACCGGGGGGCGCAGATGTAGGCCGGCGAACGCCTACCACTGCAACACCTACGCCAGGAACATCGACGCCACCGATTCCAAAGGCCGGAGATTTGGATTATTCCGCAACTGTAAACGCGCTGACATTGCAATTTCTCAACGAGCATGAACAAACAAGAGTAGTTGCTTTGGAATGGCTGCTCATGCTCCATCGGAAGGCCCCCCGTAAAGTATATCTTCTCGTTGTATGAAAGCAAGTTGGGGCAATGGCTAACAGTGCGGTCAGATGTTGGCTATCAACGATGGGACATTCCCAGCGCTTCTCAAAACGTTATCCGATCCTTCGGATCAGGTCGTCACCCGTGATCTGCAATTGCTCTCTCAGATCTCCCATAACAGCGAGGATGACTACTTTGCATCTTTCATGCATAGTTTGCTGTCGCTTTTCTCCACCGATCGCCGGTTGCTTGAAACTCGAGGCAACCTGATCATCCGTCATCTGTGTGTCAACCTAAACCCAGAACGCATATATCGTACGCTGGCGGACATTCTCGAGAAAGACGAAGATGTAGAATTTGCCTCGATAATGGTCCAGAATCTCAACAATAACCTCATTACCGCACCGGAGTTGGCTGGGCTGCGACAGCGATTGAGAAGTCTGGAAACGAAGGATGGTCAAACATTTTTCGTCACGCTCTTCCGCTCGTGGTGCCATAACGCCGTTGCAACATTTTCGCTGTGTCTCCTCGCACAAGCGTACGAGCAGGCTTCGAACCTCCTCCTCATCTTTGCCGAACTCGAAATCACTGTCAATCTTCTTATCCAAGTCGATAAACTTGTCCAGCTCCTCGAATCGCCTGTCTTCACCTACCTTCGTCTACAACTGCTAGAACCGGAAAAGTATCCATACCTTTATAAATGTCTCTATGGCCTCCTCATGCTGCTCCCGCAATCCTCGGCCTTTGGGACGTTGAAGAACCGCCTAAACAGCGTTAGCGCAATCGGGTATCTTCACGTTGCACCGCGCGCTCCAACCGCATCTACCTCTTACGAAAGACCAACTAGGCTGAAGGGGAGGGCGGATGATATCAAGTGGATGGAGTTGTTGGATAAATTCAAGCTGGTGCAGCAGAGACAGCAAATGCAGTATAGCAACAAGGGGGCCAATAACAATAATGTTAGTCTTAGCAACGTCCAGTCGACGACTGCCACTGCAACAGGCGTTATGTCTCCGGCTAGGGCGCCAACTCCGAATGCACCTGGGGCGGTGACTGCACCGGCGGGGAATACGGCCACGTCTGGGACGCGGAGACCCGCCGGCGGGCTCGGGGGCATTGGGAGGTTGGCTGGTGGGAGGAGGGTTCGGAGGTAGAGCCTGCGAAGTCTCCAGTATCCGTTTCTTGAGGTGGAGAAGGAGGAGAAGGGGGAGTGATATGCTGAAGAAGGTTTATTATGTTGCTACTGTTGCTACTGTTTTATGTTTATTATCACTTCTGATGTTGAAGATGCATGCATAGCCGAGGGAATGTGAGCGGGCGTTTGGTATTGGCTTTTCTCTGCTATTTTACTTGGTTTTCGTTTACTGCAGGAGTGTATGACACCGAGCTTTCCAAGAGGGAATGGTTGATTGATTGATTTGGGATGATATTTTTGACTTCACTGTTTGATTTTGGCTATGTACCAAGTAGAGTACATGTAGTCTATCTATCTTATCTTGTAGTAAATTATTTTATCCCTTGCCTTGTGTTTCCATCTGCATCATCGTATCAAAAGTTTGCCCTGGTGATGTTTTCCTTCCCTACATCGCTTATCCACCCAAAGAAACCCTTCCGCCATACTGCCTTGTCTCCTGGCATAAAGCCTATCAAGGAACAGGGTAGGTCCAAAGGGTCTTTCTCGCTTGGAAATATATTACCCGCCGCCCGGCTACCTAAAATCCCAGCCATCCCCCTTTTCCAAATTTTTGCTATATAGACGACACACCGCAGGTAGAAACGCATTATTGGGAACCTTTTAATTTTCCGTTCCCAAGAGTAAGGATTAGGCACTGTATGTATGGCTACCCTTCGCGCTTTGCCGCCCCTTCAATGCCAGATCCCAACACAAGATCTCCAGATTCGAAAAACCCGAGTTTCTACAAGAAAAAAGAAACATGTACATACAAGGTTCGTCCTCCCGCCAATTAGAAATTTGAAATAAACATTGCAGAGAAAACAATAGAAGTCCCTTTTGTTTATCGTTCGAATTAACCTTCGTCGTCCCTCCAATTGCCATTAAAACAAGATCAAGAACACCCCCCTAGCCGCCCAAGCAAATGCAATAATTCAGTTCCGCCGTATATGATGGTAATAACAAAACAAAAGGAGATTCGAGAGAGAGCGTAAGAACATAAGCCAAGCTAGGTAGTCTCCACAAATCAAGTGGGTTGGTAGGTAGCCAGAGAGGGAAATATGGTAGATGCTCGTGTTTATGAACAAAAACAAACAAACAAAACATCGCCCACCGTGCCGACCGCCGTACATTTCTGGTTTTCTTATTGTCCGATAGCGAGCGAGTGAATGAGGTGAAGAGGAAATATTTGTCGTGGTATCATGTTGTGTTTCCGCGCTCGGGCTGCGAAAGGAAAAAAAAATCGAAAATCGGCGAATCGGCGAATCGTTAACCCCCGCTTCCCCCCCACCACTGGCTGTGGAAAATTATCGTGAAGTACGCGTGCCACCTGTAGCAAACGTAGATACCCGAAAGCCGGATCTCTGGGGCGAAGGCGGTTGCTGTCCCTGATTGTAGACGTACTCGCCACTGTTCCACTTGTCAGCTCCAGCACAAACACAATTGCAGGAGGAGGAGGGGAAGGGCGTACTCGACATAGATAGCGTCCGAGATGAAGGTAGTCCTTCTCTTGCGCTTGGTGTATCGCTGCTCGAGTTTGTACAGTTCAAACTCTACAAATACAAACACAAACAGTCAGCTTTCGCCCGAATCGTGCGGAGAGTGTGGGGGGAGGGGGGGATCGTACTCGACTGAAGCTTATCGAAGAAACCCATATTGATAATTCAATTCAGTTCCCCCGCGGACGCAAAACCCTTATCGACCGAATTAGCGAGAAAAAAGATACACAATGTCCGAAATTGGCGGCGTGTGTGTTTAGGGAGAGAGCGAGCGCCGACTCGGGATTGTTGCTGAATTCGAGGGTTACTGAAGAAAGTGGTGATGCGATGATCTCCAAAAGCAACGGACGCGATTAATTGAATCGATAGATAGAGGGAGCGAGTGAAAGATGCGGGGGGGAGCGGGAGCAGCAGATATTAAATGGGACGACGGTAAGGATAGTAAGTCAGGGAGGCAAGAAAGGCAACTGCTGAATGGCAGGGCAGGACTGCAGGGTACTATCGAGATGGGTTTGGTGTGTGTGGTGTGGTGGCTCTGCCGAGCTTGGAGTGATGCAACCGCAGATCTAGATGTCGACTAGCCTCAGTGCGGTTACACCACACCACGCCCAGGAACCCCTATCTGGCCCAAGAGGAAAGTCTCTCCACGTTTTCATCAACCGACCCCAGTGATCTAACCCACCAATCATGCGCTTTTTTCTCGTATGGGAGAAGTCTTCCTTCCTGCTTGCATGCGAACTTGCGCTTACTGGACTTTCTCGAAAAGATGAATGCTGCTTCTACCACGGACACTACTTAACATGCCTGTACTATACATACCGCATCCCATCCCACCACCCACTACACCATCCACCACGCAACTAATGCAGGGCATCAATTCACCGAAGAACCCCCTCAGTATCTTCCAGGGTGGGCGTAGTTTCTTGCGCAGCTAAAAAGTTGGCGGAAAAACATTAGCACATCCATCGTCAAACACCCAGGGGTTTCTGCCACATACCCCATAGCGTGGAGTAAACGCCGCCAGAATTAATAAGCTGCTCGTGCGTTCCTGGCTGTTCTGCTACGGTTCCGTTCTCAAGCACAATGATTTGATCTGTGTAGCGCGACAGTTTAGCCTCGGAGGTAAAAGGTGGAGATAAGTTAATACGCACCACTGTCGAAGATGGTGCGTAGGCGGTGCGCCACAAAGACGCTGGTTCGCTGTTTATCCTTGAGGATGGACGAGATGTTGCTCATGAGGGCTTGCTCAGTGTGTGTGTCAAGGGCAGATGTCTAGCTATAGTTAGCTTTTAGGCTACAGAGAAGAGAACTGATAGCTTTACAGCTTCGTCAAAGAAGAGCAGCGGAGGGTCTTTTAAGAGCACTCTGGACATGGCCAGTCGCTGCTTTTCGCCTCCTTCGCACTACTGTCAGCTTACAGGCCCTGTTCGGATGTGTCTGATCAGACCTACCAGATATCATCATGCCTCGCTCACCTACCATCGTCTGGTACCCGGCAGGGAAGGATGTAATAGTATCATGAATCTTGGCTCTTTTTGCTACCGCGAGCACTTCATCTTCAGTAGCATCAACTCTTCCATATCGGATATTGTGTTCAATAGTATTGTTGAACAACGGAGTATCTTGAGGAACAACCCCAATAGCTTTTCGCAAAGACTCCAACGTCACATCCCTGATGTCCTGGCCGTCTATGAGGATTCTTCCGGACTGAACATCATAAAAACGGAAAAGCAGTCTAAGAATAGTGGATTTACTGTTTGTCCGTTAGCCATGACATCGGCCGCGCTTGACACAATATCCAAACTCACCCGCATCCACTGGGACCAACAATAGCAGTCTTTTTACCCGCCGGGATCGTAAAGCTGACATTCTTCAAGATCGGCCTATCAGGATGGTATCCAAATGTGACGTTCTCGAACTTGATTTCTCCGCCCTTAAAGTTGAACGGCTTCGCGTTTGGCGAGTCCTTAACTGCAACATTAACCTTCTGAAGATTGAACAGAGTCTCCATATCCAACAAAGACTGTCTCAGCTCGCGATAGACGGAGCCAAGGAAGTTTAATGGAACGGAAAGCTGAAAGACTAGTTGATTGACCATGACCAAATCGCCTACTGTTAGGTCGCCTGCAACAACACCCTGGCATGCCAGATACATCATTGCAGTCAGCGCGGATGAGAAGATGATGTTTTGACCAGAGTTAAGGAAAGCAAGCGAAGTTGCGACTTTGATAGAAGCTTGCTCGTATCCTTTTAATGCAGCATCGTAACGCCCGACTTCAAACTTTTCGTTATTGAAGTACTATTCAAGGAGTTAGAAAGGTGTCGTCCTTTCTGGCAACTAAACAGACCAACCTTGACAGCCTCATAGTTGATCAGAGAGTCAACCGCTACTGTTGCACCCTTATTATCCGCCGCATTCATCTGTTTCCTGAACTTTGTTCTCCAAGACGTCGTAACAATTGTAAATGCCGCATAAGCTGCCATTGTCACCGCCGTAACAGCTGCAAAGTTGGCCCCGTAGTTGTATGTCTGCAACCGTCAACCGCACATCCTGCCCCATCACCACGCCTGCAAAGGCGAAAGAGCTCACCAATATACCGCAGACCATCGTCACCTCCAAAAATATCGGCACAATATGAAAAAGCATACTCGTCAACAAGAAACTAATACCCTTTGTACCTCTATCAATAGCCCTCGTCAACCCTCCAGTCTGCCTCGACAGATGAAAGTTCAAGTCCAGTCGCAGCAAGTGATCAAAGACATTGCAAGCGACTTTACGAATTGCCGTTTGCGCGACCGTTGCAAACACCGCATTGCGGACTTCCTGAAACGCAGTTGCTCCAATCCGTGCTAGGCCATCTTTCTCTGAAATCAGAAATTGTATAAGGCCGGAGACGGAGAGTGTTGATGGGCTGGGGCTTACAAGCGATAATCACAGAGCCGGCGGCAGTCCATACTGTGCCGCCCATGGCGAGGAAGTCCACATTCATAGAGTCTACGATTGTCTTGAAGAAGAAGGGAACTTGGACATTGAGGATCTAGTAGCAGTAATATGTAAATCACTATCCCGCACAATGAGAGGGGAAACCACACCTTTGCTCCAAGGAGGAGTCCTATCGATAATCCGACGCGGAACTTTATCCCAGGGCTGTCCTAGACACCACTTAGCACTCGCCCCTTCCTCTCGCACACCCGTCGCGAAATACCTTTGGCCACAGGTACCGCGACATCTCCTTTATTATCCCCCAGTCTGCTTTGCGCTGGCCCTTGGCCGAGAGGTTTGCTTCCGCTAGAAGGTCCCGCTGAGGCTCGTTCGCCGTCTTGGTCCCTAGCATGGTGGCTTTTTCATCGTAAGGTCTCTCTTGTAAATAGCGAAAGCGGTGCGGGGAGGAGGCAACAAAGAGGCGCGCTGGCGGTCGGCGGATAGGGAAGCGTAGGAGCGGTGAATTCGGGGTGGTGATGGTAGTTGGCCGCGGCCGACCGATTGTGCGGAAGACGCACGACGAGAGCATCCTTGCCGTTTGCGGATCTGTTCATGTAATTGGAAACTGCGGGGATCGGAAGGAGAGCTCGGTGGAACTACCTCACATATGCTGTCGCGGAAACGCGCGGAGGGAGAGGTTGATGGTTGGTGGTCACTAGTCAAGTAGGACTCGGCCGGTGATGCGGCGCGCGTGGGTTTCTTGAAGGTCGCCATTTCCCTGGATCCGCGGGATGACGGGATGACGCAAATTTCTCATGGTATGTCAAATTGAAGTGGGGGGAGGGGACAGCCAAAGGCTTGACAGACAGACCGACACAGCGACTTTAAAGCTGAAGCTTAAGTAGACAGAGCTTCTGAGCGATATTTAATCCGAAATGCTCGCTCGTGTTTGGATTCTAAATGCCGGAGAGCTAATTTCTCGCAGCGACCCTCGCATCTCGGCGTCCCTGAAATGGTGAAAGCACTTTTAAGCCGCCGCCCCACGCAACGGAGCCGCAAATTGATCCCACCAACACCATCCTCGTATTCACTGCAATATTGCTTCCATAGGAAGTAAGAACCGACTTTCGCGCCTCATGATAATAGATTGAGGCTTCTCACAGCAGTCAGCGGACCATCCGGCATCCTCTACCCGTAACAATCCTCTCATTGGGACCTAATTCAACTACATACTTTACTACATGTCCTCTCCCCATCAATGATTCCGTTAGGACAGGATGCTCAGGGTCAAGTAGAAATAAAACCAGCCAGTTAATGTAAGGACTCGGGCTAGCCAAATATCTTCGGGCGGGAGCTTGTACCCCCGCTCACATCCGAGAACCCAGTCGACATGGGACACACATACGAGCGGTGGTCACGCCCTGGAGCTTGCTAAGACCGGCCAAATGTGTTCTGTATCTACTTCCTACCCTCCCAGAAGTGTTCAACAAACGTGTGGCTCTTATCACGACTACAATTATGTTTAGGATCCTTCCAGCGCGCGTGTACGGAACTCAGATAGCTCGTTAATCAGTAGTTAGAGCCACGCTATCCATAACTTCGCCGGCCCAATCTCAAATCAGAAAAGCATTTGGTCTTTAATTTGAGCACCGTGGTGGGCATAATATCTCGTGTTCATGTTATGATTGGTGCCAAAGTTCAATGATCGTCAGTGACATGACTTCTGGATAACGCTTCTGTGAATCCGGGTCAGTGCTTTTAGCTTTCGACTCTGTGAGATAGACTATCTGACTGTACCCACCGCCTCTTCAAGTGCAAGGCGTAGGCGACCGCTAGCATCAAGAGCATTGTGGAACGCAGCACAAATATTAGAGAAATCGATGGCGAGTGCTTTGCTGTGCAAGTATGTGACGTCTACTTTATAAAGCCACGAACGCATGTCGTAGAACTTGCTTATTATTGCAAAGACATTGCACAGACCAGCCCATCCAAGCAACAAAACCATAACTCACTGCCTTCAACCACATGTATCTCTCTCTCGGCCACTTATTCCACCAATCTTATCTGTAGGTCTCTAAGCCTCCACTTCAATCAGCCAGCAACCAACCGTATTCTCTATGGCCCAACTTCATTCTACCTTGACTAAGTACTTTAAGCATCTATTGAACCCATGATGCCAGCCCAAGAGGGTGACGAAAAAAGTAAGATGACAGCTTGAGTGATCGTGAAAGTAGCTTTATCAATCCGACCTCGCATCACATATGTAGCCCCAAGCCAGCCCATACTAGAGAGCGTATGTAGATGCCCTTGGCCAAGTACTCTCTTTTTCGCATCCGTAACCTTCACCAACAACTGTTCAGCCTCCGCCCAACGTCCCTGGCCCACAATAATTTTTGCAATGTTGGCCTTAGCGAGCAAGGTCGTTGCATTCTCTGGACCAAATAAACTCTCTCTTCCTTCTATGACTTGCACCATCAACACCTCGGCCTCCTTCCATCTCCATTGCTTAATACCATATGCCAAAGCGAGGGAGAAAATACCCATCCAAAGTCATTGGATGACTTAAACCGAGCACATTCTTTCTTCCTTCTGCAACCTGCACCAGCAACTCTTCAGACTCCTTCCACCTGGCTTGTTTGGCATATACCAGTGCAAGACACCCCATACTAGTCAATGTATCTGGATGGTCTCGGCTAAGCACTTCAAACTTATTTCCACTGCCCATGCCCCCAGTTCCCCGGCATCAAGCCACCGCCTCTCCAGAAAACGGTTTGCCCCGAGATCACACAGGTTCCGCTGCATCCGATTTGAAAATGCCACGGCGACGGTAGCCATCATCATCAAGGTGCGTGGATGCTCTTCACTCAACACTTTGGAACATGTCTCCATGGCCTGTACCCCTAGCCTCTGGGCCTCCGCCCGTCCCCGGATTGCATATTCCCACACGATGGAACACATAATGGTTAGGGTATCTGGATGTTCCGGGCCAAGAAATCTCAAACTTATATCCAATGCCTGCACACCTAGCTTCTCGCCTTCGCGCCACCGCGCCACCGGATCCATGAAATAGACTTGCGCAAGGTTGCTCATTACAAACACGATCTGCGGACTTTCCTGACTGAGTATTCTTTTGCTTATCTCCATGGCCTGCACTCCTAGCTCCCGAGCCTCCGTATATTTTCCCCGCCTCAAATACGTCAACGTAAGATTTGATATGGTGACCAAGGTGGTTGGGTTGTCGACGCCTAATACTTCTTTCCTTGCTTCTAAGACACTTTTCTCTAGCATTTCTGCCTCCTCCAATCGCCCGTTCTCTGAAAACGTCCGTGCAAGGTTACCCATCGCCGTCAATGTTTCTAGATGTTGTTTTCCAAGCACCGTTTTACTCATCTCCACGGCCTGACTACCCTTTTCCTGCGCCTGCTGCTCCCACAATTCCTGTCTTGAATATGTTGATGCGAGGTTTCCAATTGCGAACAGAGAGACTGGATGCTCTTGGCCAAACACCTTGTTACTCGTATCCACGATTTGTTTATTCAATTCCTCAGCCTCAGCCCACCGCCCGCGGAACAAGTAGGCCGTTGCAAGGCTAATAGCAATATGTAGGGTTTCTTTATGCTCTCGACCGAACACTGACGCACTTAACTCCATGGTTTACAACCCCAGTTCCTCGGCCTCTTTCCACTTCCCCTGGAGAGTAAATATTCGTACGAGATTACCTGCTCCCACAATTGTATTTGGGTGTTGCACTCCACACACTTCTCTCAGGCGTGGCAAATTTTCTTGTAGCAATGCTTCTGCTTCTTTCAACTCTCTCAATTTCCAGTACGATTTGACAACGTCTTGAACCGATGCAAGATAATATGGATGATTAACACCAACGAGATTTTGTATCTGATCTTTGATATGTATTCGTAGTTCCTTTGACCCTTTAAAGTCCCCTAGCTCATCTTGTAAATCTCCTATGATGCTGTATATTCCTGTTGATATGACGAATGGTATTCTAAGCTCGCGCTTCATGTCGTCAAACTCCTGTTTGTACGCCTCGAGAGCGTTCTCTAGGCCCGTCAAGCCCTTTTTTCGATATTGCTCAATAAGTTCGATCCGATAGATCATTCCATTGCCCAGAAACCTTTGCACCTCCGTGTTGTTCATTAAACGCGTCGTCCATAGGAGTTTCTTCTCAGCCTTAAGGTCGCCTAGTTGTCTGTTGCTTTTCTTTAGCCATTTATCGCGCAGGTCGTCATCCAACTTAGCTCCAAATCCAATTTGATAGCAAAAAGCGATCTAGAATGCAATATTTGGAATCTGGTTCCCCATATAGCTCTCTTCAAGGCGCTTGTGAATATGTATTCGTACGCAGTAGTCAGTAGCCATGAATTAGGTAAAGCTTTCAGCCAGCTTAGGACCTTGCTGGTTAGAAAAACTCTTAATAGGTAGTGAGGTAAGATAGATATTTACTTGGAAATCTTCATGAATGCAGTTCGATAAATGAGCCCAGGCTAGTGTCTCGCGCGCTTCAATGGTAGAGGATTGCACCCTCGTCCTAGATTTTTTAGCAAAGTTCTTTGAATTGCAGCATCCGCAAACTGACCGTTGTGGGTTCAGAAGATTCACCAGCTTTCCGAGGTCCAATGCTCTGCTTTGAGTGTCTCGAGCAATGGCCAAACGGAAAAACTCTTTTAGGCGGGTTTCATCTTCGCCACTCAAGCCAGAAGTTGTCTAGATGAGTTTCTGAGCAGCATTTTCCAGTCCACCGCCATTTTTCAACTGCTCAATGGTGTGCAATGCAGATGATCCGCAGAACGAACCCAAATCTGCATCGCTTCCAATCGTCGTTGACGTCAGCGAGGCGCCTGCAGATCTGTTCGCCCAAAGACACAACAGGCCGAAAGAGTACACATCAGCTTTCTTGGCTTCAGAGATGTTGGAGTTTTTTCCATGCTGGTGTTCCGGTGCATTCCATGGCGTTGACTTTGGTAAACGAATTGTTTGCATCTCTCCTGCAGTAAGAGTGGAATATTCAAAGTCGGCGAGCTTTACTGTGGTCCTAGCAGCGTTTTGGAAAACTAGCACATTTTATGGCTTGATATCGCCATGAATCACGCCTACGTCTACGTTAGAACTATTTCAAATTGTAAAAATCGGCTTAAACGCCCACCGTAGTCATGCAAAGCCATAATAGTTGCTCCTATGTCGGCGCAGAGTTCGAGCCGCTTTTCAGTTGATATATGCATACCATCGTCCACTTCCATGAATTGTTGTCGGTCCCGCATTGCTCTCGAAGATCAAGACAGGAAGAACCTCCTCGGCCTCGTTAATCTCCTAGTAAACCCCTTCGAGGTTTAGTACATTAGGGTGTTCTTTAATTAGGGGCAGACTCAAAACTAATATCTCGGTGAGTAGTGGTAAAAAGAAGTCCTCCAAGTCTCTGTAGCCATGGAGCCGCTTGAATGCAAATGCCATGACCAACCTCGCGTCCGATTGGTTTACTACCCCAGTGCCACCCTCACCAAGAGCTCCGAGAGCGAGCAGCCACCTCATAGGCAAGAAATCGATATTGCATTTCTGGACAACTGAGAGATATTTGACTAGGTCGGCCTGGGTATTAGCTTCCGGGCGTTCCATAAAGGCCGAGTCTCGACTGAAGAATGAATTGCTGGGACATGACGAAGCAAAGTTGTAACGAGATGAATCCATGTCGATTGTTGATGCGAGAGGTCTATGGTCTCGGGATTCTAGATTTGGATATAGAAAATATTTTAGGTGTTGTACCGCTGGAAGTTGAGTAATTGAAGCGGCCGTTGATCCGTTCCTGCTCTGGTTAAGTACCATGAAGTGAGCTTCATGGCACTGCAAACCGATGACCTAGTCGTATACCTGATAATTTCTTGAGAACCAACAGTGTATTCATGATTTCGCATGGCTTATGCATTGAAACTTTTCCTCTTCGGATTCGTGCTGAGGACTTCACCGCCAGGTTACTCAGATGTGTAATTAGAACGAGTTTATCGTTTTGATGGTGGAGGTTAACACGTTAGTATCATAGACGTTATCGTTAGTGGTAGTGAAAACATCAAGCTTTCGGTATAACAGCTACCGATTCGGACCGGCCTGCTAGAAAAGCTTTACTTTCTAATCTTCACTCAAACAAGTCGTCATCACAATACCGTATGACTCGGCGACCAACGGACTGCGACCAACACATCGATGCGGCGACCACAGTAGATATGCAAGTTTCCTCAGGTTGTTTGTCGCTTCCACAGCCGTCGTAGTCTATCTACACGTGCAGCAACTTTGGTGAACTCTGCGTGGCTCAACATGTAGTCACAAGGTTACTTCACTATAAATGTGCGATGTAAGCGTTGGAAGCATTTACATTAGAGAGGGCGTAGGCTAGTTGAATGACTGTTCTTTTTCTACTCTAGATAGATTGAGGATGGCCACAATTCAGCAGCAATTCCCGGAAGTATCTAGGCCATAGAGCGAGAATAGTAAAAGAGCGGGTAGTGGTGAAGTAGAGAAAGAGCAGTCGTGATGGTACAAAAAGTCTTGGCAGCTTCTAGTCTGCCTGCTGGAACCCTCCTGAAGGCCCCGCTGCCTTGAACGTTTACACCAACACGTAGCTATCAGATCAAGTCAGGCCAAAACCCCTCGGAAACACACCAACCACTAGAGACATGAATGTCGAGACAGTTATCAACAGCCGGTACGTTGTGTACGCAACGCTCGTTGAACTTTTAGACACGCTGTTCGGTGAAAATCGGTGGAGCGTACAAGTATAAGTATGTACATGTACTGGGAAGATACCAAAAGTCGGGCGCGCCCCATAAAATGCGGAAATTCTACACCTCCACAGTAACAATTGAGAGAAATTCTGAAAGTGAAGGGAGTGATAGTAGGCCACCTGAGATGCTTCT
>Ga0307512_10002314_pt1 | contig 24563 bp, 36 predicted proteins | sample 14_EM_MG_FD_200267 | JGI IMG/M metagenome (GOLD analysis project Ga0307512, IMG submission 200267) | Populus trichocarpa ectomycorrhiza microbial communities from riparian zone in the Pacific Northwest, United States - 14_EM | ecosystem: Host-associated > Plants > Roots > Unclassified | place... | reverse complement strand
TTCGGCCAACCTCGTGGAGCCAGGAGAAAGCGCTCTGGTACTCAACACGGGATATTTCGGTGACGGCTTCGCCGATTGGTACGCCTACACTTACGTTCTGCGTGCGCTCGTCCTTCTAAGGCATCACGTTTTCCGAAATAGCCTTCAAACGTATGGCGCACAAGTCGACCAACTACGCGCGGACTTTGGCGGGACTGTCGGTGTTGCGCAAGTCGAACAAGCACTTCAGTCGAAGAAGTACAAGGTCGTGACGATCACGCACGTAGACACCTCGACAGGTGCGAGTGTTCCGTCAGTATGTCCGACACCCCCGGCTCCATGCATGATTCCCCCTTTAGGCGTGCTTTCGGACCCCCAGCCGGTAGCTGAGATTGTGCAGAGGGTTTCTCCCGAAACGCTCGTCGTCCTCGATGCCGTCTGCGCCGTGGCGAGCGAGGATATCAAGATGGACAGATGGGGCATCGACGTTGTCGTTTCTGCTAGCCAGAAGGGCCTCGGCGCACCACCGGGCCTTAGCGTCGTCCTCGCCAGCCAAAAGGCCATGAAGGTCAAATTCGTTCCACGCGGTGCCTATAAGTGCAGCGCTGACGTCTTCCGTAGGTCTTCGAGACACGCTCAAAACCAGTCACCGCGTACTATGCCAGCTGGAAGAGGCAAGATCCTCCATGTCCATGCTTCTAACTCGGGTGCTACAGAACTCACCCGTATCACAGATGGCTCCCTATCATGAAAGCATACGAAGGCGGATCCGCGGCGTATTTTGCGACCCCGCCAGTCAACCTAATCCGCGCGTACCACGAGTCCTTATCTCAGATAACGAAAGCTAGCCCTTCCCTCGATGAGCGCCTCGAACGGCATCGCGAGACGAGCAATCGCATCAAGGCCGCTGCCGCAGAGCTCGGACTCTCTCAGATCCCAGCGAGCCGGGAAATAGCTGCAAACGGGATGACCGCGGTGAGCACCATCGAGACGCTTTGACTCGCCTCGTGTTCGCTCATCTGTATGTAGCTCTGGTGCCCAGATGGCGTCAAGTCCTCCGACCTTCTCCCCGCCTTCTTGCAAAGGGGTGTCGTCGTGGCAGGTGGTCTAGGTACCAGAAAGGGTGCGTGTTCAAATCGCTTTCATCGTCTATCGCCGTCTTTCATCTTTCATTGTTTTTCCCCATGTAGATATGTACTTCCGCATAGGGTGCGTCCCACTTCACCTTGCATTTGATGGCCCATCCTTTACTCATCGGATCACTTTATTATGTTAGTCACATGGGAATCACAGCCACCAATCCAGAGCGCGGAGATGTCGACCGGATTATCGACGTATTGAGGGAGGTCATTTCTGAGGCCACTTCTAAACGATGAACTGCTTCGTGAAGGGCGGTTGCCGTTTCCACGTGCGGTCTTTCTTTCACATCGCCAACTTGAGTGATTTGGGAGGCGGAAGCGGCGGAGACCCGCAAAGGGTTTGAGTAGAAAAACCTTCTAGAGGTAGGTTAGCTTGGAAGTATGCAGTACGAAAGTATCGGACATCGAGTACTGAAATTCAGTGTGGATGAGACTCATCATGGCTCCTCCCAGAAAAGCTGGCTTGATACCACATATCACCTTGGTTGTCCGGCCGCCAGAGGAGCATACCTCGTCAAAATTTTATATGAAGCGTTCCAAGAACTCGCTGCTGTGTCTGGCGTTTCGGACCATATCAAGTTCGAGAGTCCCAAAGTTGATGTGGCCCGAAACGCCCTCATGGAAGCTCGGTGGGAGCATGGATACCTACAAGTAATTAAAGTGTAAAGCTCAGGAGAATTCCAGTCTCCAGCCTTCAAATCATTTCAGCTGTGCAACGATTTGAAAGCCGCATACTGTAATTCATCTGACCCGAGCAGGAGGTCGGGCTGTACGACTCTAGTACGAAAGTCTATACGCAGCGCGAAAGTAGCCGCGATGCGTAGTAGATTCTGTGGACAATAGAACGCATAAAGTGCATACATAAAAGCATAACAAATCATGCGGCAATCTCGCGATATGGTCCCTCTCCGCCCATGCCCTCGTACCATGCCTTTCCCTCCGTCGTAGCTGATATATAGCCAGCGCGTATCACGAAATCGCCAAAGTGTTCTCCATCGAACCTCTCAAGAGCATACCGTTTGATCATCGGTCCGAGAATGGCCAGGATTTCGGGCTCCGTCACGCTCTCTATGTAGTAGAAAAATTGGACGAGTAAGGATCAGCATGGATGGGAAAGCGGGGGAATAAGGAAACTTTCGACAGACCTCGGTAGATTTTGTTTAGTCGTTGACCATAGTAGCCACCTCCGAGCAGCATCAAGTACGTGCCGACCGCTTTACCGACAAATGCGACCTCTGAAAATGATTTGTGAGTAAAGTGTCCTACGAGAAGTTGTAGGAATAGGTGACACTGACCAGCAATGTACGGCCGCGCGCAGCCATTAGGACAACCGGTCATGCGCATGACAATCGAGTCATTCCGCAGGCCGTTCTCCTCGCAGATCTTCTCCACTTTGTCAATGAGTAGAGGAAGGTACTTCAAAACAGCATCAGTGAGCAGATAAGGGTAAGACTCGAGATCGACCGACTCTTTCAGATTCCGCCATTGCAAGACCTGGATAATGAGGTCAGCGACATCACGGACGGCATGACAGAGTGAATATGCTGACCGCATGTCGGGAAGGCCACACACGCCGACGAGGACAAGCGCAGCCCACTAAAATCGACGTTGTCCAGCTTGTAACGAGCGAGCAACCTCTTAATTTCCGGTAGATCCGCCGAGGCGACATTCGATATGATGAGATGCTGATTCGCCGTCAGGCGGAATTCGCCCTTGTGAATCTTGGCGATCTCCCGCAACCCAGTCTTGAAATCGCGGCCAGGCTCGTCCTGTACACGCCCGTTCTCGATGAAGCAAGTAAAGTGATGCTTGCCATCCGCGCCGGTTTGCCAGCCAAAGTCGTCAATGTTACGGTCGAAGGTATACGGACGGGCAGGTTGGAAACGGAATCCGAGAAGTTTCTCCACCTCCGCTTTGAAGGTATCGAGTCCCATGCGGTCGATTGTATATTTCAGACGAGCGTTCTTTCGGCTACGGTGAAACATTTCATCAGTTGGGACATAGGGCCCACGTCGTCAAAAGTGCTCACTCGACCCGGTTGCCGTTGTCCCGCTGCACAAGCATGATCTTCTCGGCAGCCAAAATAGCCTGTTCTGGTCTCACGAAGCCGAGAATGCTACCTGTGCGGGGGTACGTCTTCTTGCTACCATGTGTGACACCCATACCACCACCCGCGGTCACATTGAAGCCGGCCAACTTGCCACGCCCGTCGACAATCGCGATGAAGCCGACGTCGTTCGCGAATATATCGACATCGTTAGCTGGTGGGACAGCAACGGCGATTTTAAACTGAAAGGCTATGATCAACTATTCGACAAGTTGAGAAGACCTCAGGTCAAACCTTTCTCGGCAGATAAAACTCGCCATACAGGGGCTCGAAGTCTTTAAGTGCCTCACCAGCCACCAACTTCTTGTCCAACCATATTTCATGGTAAGCGGTCGTCCTGGGCAAAAGATGTTCGCTGACATCCTTTGCAAACGCGAACACCTGGGCGTGCAGTTCGGATAACGTTGGAATCGACGAACAGAGAACATTCCTTTAGTAGGAGGGTGTTATCATTCGTATTTGACCGGCGCCACTATAGGGATGAACGTACCGGTTAACATCGCCACATGCCGCAATGGTATCTAGAAGAGTACGATTGATGCCCTGTATCAAAGGTTTCAAGTGCTTCTTGATGACGCCGTGGAACTGGAATGTTTGTCTTGTCGTGAGCTTGAAGTGCCCGGTGCCGTGCTCGTCCGCAAGCTGGTCCATCACCAACCACTGTGCGGGAGTGCACACCCCGCCAGGGAGCCGCACACGGATCATGAACGAGTACGCAGGCTCGACACCTTGCGCCTCCCGTTCGTCACGGATGTCGCGATCGTCCTGTTGATAGATGCCATGGAACTTGGTTATTTGCGTGTCGCTCGCGGCCAACGCGCCCGTGCTGGTGTCCGCGAGGCCTTCCGCAATCGTTCCTCGGAGGTATGACGACGCCGCTTTGATGTGCTCGTTCGTGATAGGTTCGGGTTCAGCCTCGTGTATCTCGATCGAGTCGACACCCAATGCCTTCCAGACCCGTGGTTCCCAGACTTTGTAACCCGTATCGGCACCATCCGCATCTTGGTCGTCGCCAAGGCCCAAGTCTGCGAAGCGCTCGCCTCCAAGGGCGGCGAGCTTCGCGTCTAGATCCTTGCCCGGCCTGTTGTAATAATGCGCGTCTTCGGGTCTAGGCCAGTAATGGCTGTCTCCCATGGCAAACACGGAATACTTCATATTCGTCAGAGGCGTTGCGCCAGTGGCAACGGCGGCGTTAAGGAGCTTGAAGAATGTTCGACCATTCTGCGGAGGTTCTCCCTGACCGGCTGTCGAGGTGACGAAGATGACGTGTTCTTCGTGTGATAACGCATCGATGTCCATTGTGTCCATAGTTGCGATCGTGGTCGACAAACTCCGCGCCTGGGCCCTACCAGCCAACCGTTTCGCCTTCTTCTCAGCCGCGCCGCCGTCGGAAGCGTAGAGTATCAACAAGGGCGGGGCATCGATACCCGATAGTAACTCCGCATATGCTTGTTGGGCACGCTTCTTCCGTTCCGCCTTCACGGTCTCGCCCATGCTTGTCACAAGCTCCGCCGGGAGCAATGGCTTGGCACGGACCAACTGGGAGAGATGGTTTTGGCGGTCTAAGAACGCTTGAAGGTCATTCTTCACGGCATCCGAATCAAGAGAAAATGGCTCTTTGCCGGCGGCGTCCTTGCTGGGGTCCCACCGGTACAGTGGCCAGTATCCAGAATCAACTGCTAGCTTGGTCTCCTTGAGCAAATCGAGAGCTGTCGACTCCTCCGTCGTGTAGGGAAGGTATGCAAGGACAACGCTGGGGCCATCGAACTTGTCTGCCTCTACGAGGGCTTGCAGAACCTGTGCATACGACGAGTAAAGGGCGACACTAGCCACGTACACGTCTCCGTGGTTCATGGCATAGAGTCCGATATCGTGCTTGCGGCGATTGTGATCCGATGAATTGCGAGCTGTGTACGGTAGGGTATCGAGAATGAGGACGTTCACGTTTAGACCAGATGCGATGGCATGGTGAAGGCCTGACGCCCCAAGGTCGTGGGACCAGGCATCCGACCCGATTATCCATCGAGACTTGACCTTGAAATGATCACGAAGAGACAGAATCCGGGTTGCAATCGGGTGGTCAACCCCAGACTGTAATGCCGTGACGATCTCCTCCCCAATCTGCTGGCCCTTTCTGGCGTCGTCCTTGGCGAGGATCCAGCGACTAAGCAGCGAATGCGTTTCCGATGGTAGTTTTGCGTCTTGCAATAACTCGTGGACAGCTTTTGTGAGTTCTACACGCTCCTCTATTGCCCCGCGAACACGTCCTAGCGCAAATTCAGGACTAGTCGCAAACTCGCCTTGAACAGGTATGAGAGATGGCGAGTTTGAAATTTCTAAGCGCTCGCCGAATAAATGATTCAATATATTGGTATAGGAACCCTCGTGTCTCGGTATATGGGGAACTTCGGGGACATTGGACAACGGTGGGATTGCCACACCAAGTCGCGTGCGAGTCGATTGCTTTGAGGTTGTTGCGGCACCAAGGAAAGACACGACGTCTTCCGATCGTAATCCATTTGTGTCACCTAGGTAAGCGCTGCGAACAGAGGGGCGATCTTCCGGATCGCGATGCTGCAGGACATTGAGGACGTCGAGAAACAATGGGGTCCATTTTGTTGTCCACTTTTGAACCTGTTCCAGTACGATGACATGCCGAACAGACGGACGGATAGCAGAGAGAAGGAGGGAGGAGGGCAGAGGTGATAGGAGAGATACGTCTATGTAGACGACTCCGCCGACATTAAAGTCTAGGTTGGTCTGACCGAGACCAAAGATGACAGTGTGAGGCTCGCCGTAGCCCCGCTGAGCAAGAGCTCGCTGTGAACGACGGACGAGGGCGAGCGTCGCCAATGCCGCTGATTCGTAACCCTCGAGAAGCCCCGCAGTAGCAGGGTTCACAGGAATGGTGAATACCGGGGTGCCAGGAGTCGATGGCCGGGGAGAGTGACGACCGTTTGGATCACTCCCTTTTCTGGCATGTCCGTTAACGAGCCCATTGGTATAACCGTTAGGATGTCCTGGTACGGGACTGTATGGGCGTGTGGGAGATGGGCTGTATGGTCGAGCGATTGGACTCTGTGGACGACCGGGAACCGGACTGCGAGCACGCGACGAAGATCTCGAAAGGGTGCGCGCACGCTTCTCGGCGGAAAGGAACGGCTTCACTTTATCTTCCGCGACTTCATCCACGACGTCATTCTTGTCGCCTATGTGAAAGACGTGGACGACTGCCTTGCGCTCGGTGAGCGCGAGTCGTGATGCCAACAATGCATTGTCGTGGGCTTGCTGGGCGGTGGATGAATGGATAAAGTAGGGCACGGCGACTCGGAGAACGAGAGCATCGGCGAGATCACCTTGTACCGCCACGTGGATGACAACGGGCCGGGAAGATAGTTCGGAAAGGTGAGGTAGAAGACGAATGAGAGCTGATGAGGTTGGTGCCGTGTATGACAGCAAAGCGGCGGCGCTGTGACGTAGCAATGCGGGGGTAGGGTCGGAACCGTGAGGAAGGGTGGTAATGACCGTCGATCGGAAAGTATTCTGAGGGAGGAATTTCCAATATAAGGAAAAGGCTGATGGAGAGTCGACCACAGCGTCAGAGGAGAGATAAGCCACTCGCGCGACGGCAGCCACTGAGGGTGTTACCGTTGGCGCCATGATTGCTTGTCAGGGAAGTCGTGCGAACTGGCAACCAATGAGTGGTGTCACACAGCAAATGTAAAGATGAGTAATAGTACCTTCTAGATGGTGTATAAACCGTGGAGAGATTATCAACCGGGGATGGGGAACACATCTTTCCAGAGCTGGGCTGATATACTCAGGCCTTGCTCGCAATTCCGAATTACAGTCATCGGCTTGTCCTTGTTTGGTCACACGTAATTTTTCATCCTCGGTTTAGCCCAGCTCACCACTAGCATTAATATTGACGTGCTAAGCACGTCTTCTCCCAAGTTCAGCATGCTGATATTGTACAACTCTACGACTTGCCAGGGATTTCAATTTCGCACATAATGTTTTACACCTTATCTATGTGTGAGACACCTTTCCATAACTGCTATTAAAACCAACCAACGTAAGACGTCACGCGCCTCTCGTGGCGCGGGTGTTCCAATGTTATCATCAATAGGGCTGGACCGCGATGTGTATTTCTCGAAAAGGCGCCACGTATCAAAAACTGTCAACCCAAACTTTTCATTGGAATCATCCGTCACGATTCAAAGTTTCTGAATAGAGACCCGAAGCAATTTGGTCGTGTCTGCGTTACGCTTCGTCTGCCCAGTGCTCCGAAGGAAGCAAGGCACAGCTGTGAAGACTTCTTGATACGGTGTTGACCCAACATTGACAGACATGGCTATTAGAGCGTGAAGCCCTCACGTTTGGCCAAGCAATCGATCAAAATTAAGATTCAAGCTGTTTGAGTGCGGCGGGTTAATGGCGTATCTCGCGCTACTTTGTTGCACTCGTGGGGGTGTTGCTCCTTGGATCCTTTCCGATTACATGCCAAGAACATGAATATAACTCCCGCCCATAACAAGGGGACATGGTACCTGGTGTGTCAATAATTGTATCGATCTCTGGCGACAGTAGGTGGCATATAATGGGCTATCGAGACCGTCGTGGGCGCGGTGAAGACAGAGACTATATATTGGCTCAAAACGTAACTGTAGTTCATAATCCTGTTCAAGAAGTGTCGAACCAGGTCATGGCTGAGATTCTCGGGTATCTTGGATGAGCTTGATTCATGGATGCAAGCGGCCGAATGTCAGACCGTTTCTCACCGCGCTGCAGTGCAAGTGGACCAGTCGTGTCGGATAATCCCGGGCGTCTTCTGTACGTTTACCCGTTTTGGCTGATTGTTGATTGCGCAATACCAGACAGAATCGACACCATTCCCCACTCGCGTCATTACTTTGGATTCATCAAACTTTGGTGAGAAAATGCTCGTACGTGAGAGGTGCGATGTTGCCGTAAAGGGGGTGAGTCAACTCAACTTTGTGGAACTATCTTACAACAAAGTACCATGTACACGACCTATGGATTGTAGCCCTTCATCGCCAAGGTTTTTTCCCCAGACTCTCTGATAGTCGACCATGCATCATCTATGTCACCCTGCTCCGTCCTGAGGGAGCCAACAACAAACCGGATACAGAACACTCCGCTAATCGACGTGTGCGTCAACGCGATGTTAGAACAGGTCTGAAGGTCCCCATAAAACGCTCGATTGAGAGCGTTTAAAGTTTCAGCATCGACACCTTCCTTGTTGCCCGTTGCTCCCGGTACAAGCCTGAACACGGAAAGTGCGAATGAGGGAGGGGTGACGAGTTCGAAGATGGAAGAGGAGCGAATGCGTTCCACGAATGAATTATTGAGAGAAATGCACTGCATAAAAGGTCTCTAGCATGTGCAAAATACAGTACAGTCGGATGACGACTCACCTTGCGTATGTTTGCTTGGAATCCTTCGATACCGAAACTGCGCAGGACGAACCAGAGCTTGAGAGATCGGAAGCGCCTGCCAAGTGAGAGGTGCCAATTTCTGTAATCGATCACGGTGCCTGGGTCACATCGAGTTTAGGACGAGGACCAGACTAGTCCGCGGCCACGCGTACCTGCATCCCCTTCTTTTGTCCTCAAATATTCCGGGGTGACGTCTAGCGCATCTATGAGATGCCTGCGCTCACGCACCCAAAGGGTTGATGCGTCGAAATTCGTCAATCCCCACTTCGAGTTCCCGGGGGGATTAATTGAGTTGTGGATGAGAACGACGATTTGTTCGGACGGGTTACCTTGTGGAAGTTGGTGCAAACGCTGTCCGCGTATTCGTTGATTCCAGCCAGTTGAGCAGTCTCGCGGTACTCGGGACACGCAAGAGTAACACCCGCCCAAGCGGCGTCGACGTGCATCCATATAGAAGGGTAGCTTTCCTTGACTACTTCGAATGACAAAGTCATACACAAATCTGCAGAGGGCTAGGACATACTTGCGGCCCCTACGTCGGCCACCTGATCAATGGCACCGGATGATGTCGTCCCGACTGTAGCAACTGTGCGATGGCTGCGATTGGCAAGCGTCAGGAAAATGCACGCGGAGAAAAACTCACCGAGCACGAAGGGATGTAGCCTTCGAGCGTGATCTTCTTTCATTGCGGTTCTGAGAGCTTCTCCAGTCAGACCCGTATTGTCAGTAGTCACCGCTACGTCCACGTCTATCGCGCGTACGCGCAACCCGAGAATCTTCCCTGCCTTTGCCCCGGAGGCGTGAGTTTGGGTTGTCACGTAGATGACGAGCGACTCTAGCGTCGTTCCCGGGTGTTCGTTGAGGTACCTAGCTCGGGCGGCGACGATGGCGGTGAGAGTGGAGTCAGACGCTGTATTCTGCCGGAGAGTAGATAGGGAGAAGAATTGAGCCTGTAGACGTGCAGGAGAAAAACAGGATCTGACTTGGATAACCCCCCCACCAACCCCGTTTGCATTCCAGAAGATGCTGTGTAGTCCAAACATCTTGGCTGCCCAGTCCATGACTATTGTCTCTAGCTCGGTGCAGGCGGGGCTCGCAAACCACTGTGAGACCAGGAAGTGAACCAACCAGTTCTCGCAATTTATGCCGAACTTCCAAACGTACATTGAAGCCAGGGTTTGCGGTGCTCGAAGAAAGTAAATCTGCAAGCGTACCCTCAAAGGTGCTGGCCGTCGGGAAGTATGCAAAGAAAGACGGGTGCTGCCAGTGTGTGAATCCTGGCATCGACTCCGGTTGAGTTCATGAAAGAAGCGGTGAACGTCAAAAGAAATCGAAGTCATACCCGGAACGATGATATTCTGATAATCACCTACGATTGATGTCCACTCTTGCCCTTTTTGCGGCGCAGACTCTGAAACAAAGCCAGAATGAATTGAGAGTACTGCGCATTCACTTCAAACTGGCATACCTGGTATTAAATCACGAAGGAACCCTGGTTTGACCTGAGCGACCACTGGTTTTTCGCGGAGTGAATAATAATAGGCGCATATACGATCGATCGCATCGTAGCCCGCCTTTCTGAATCTAGTGTTCTTGTCAACCACGTGCGACAATAAGATTTGGGTGAGAACTGACTGCTCGATATCCATTTGAGAAAGTCTGGAAAGCCAGAGTATCGTACGCTAGGATCGAAATGACCTAAACAGTAATCCCCCAGACCCAGGCTGGCGCTCAGGGCAAAACAAAACAAACACCGGTAGGTACAAGTACATACAGCCCTGCTTTATAATACAATCAGTACAGTACTACAGTAGTACAAAATTTTCGACTGTCAGTGACTTCACAGAGAGCACGGCAACACAGGTACAAGTACAAGGTTTCGTACACATCATTTTCTGCCAAACCTATATGTCTGCCACCGTGACGCCAGACTTTACCGTGACTGGTCGGCCCCAAAGGTCTTCCCACATTTCCGTCTTCTGTAGCTCCATCGCCCTTTCTGCAACAAAGGCAAGTGCGTACATCGTCGCGACCTCCAATTTCGAGATGCTGGGGGTCACGGTGCCAGTGTCCTCGAAGATGCAAGCGAGGATCAACTTTGGCTCATATATCATGTACTGTTCGTGTTTTTCTTCTTCCAAGGAGAGGCATTGTCCTTTGTCCATGTGCTTTCTGAGCTCCTCTTTGCGAGTACCCCGCCAGGTACAAGTCGCACCAGGACAGTACATATAGCACGGGAGATGGAGCGATAATATGTGTCGCTCTAATTCTTGCCTCCGCTTAAACCCGCACCCGCACCACGGGCAGAACTTCAAAACAGGTGGTTTCGAGGGGGAGGCAGAAGAAGTCTGTGCCAAAATCAGATTCGGGCACCCGTCGTCTCAATGTGAACTGCCATACCTTGACCCTTTTTACGCTGGTGCCAGCGCCGTTACATTGAACGAAGAGAGCCTGGGGCTCACTGCAATGCATTGTAGCCATCATGATGGGAAGAGAATAGAGCAGCGCAGTTCTGGACGAGTAGGCCGCTTGGGGTTCACATTTTTATGGCCTTCGAATGTCCCTGCGCGTGGTCCATTTGCAAAAGCGTCGCAAACGGTTTGGCACTATAATATGATTGCAGTGCCAGGAAGGCCACGAGGCTGATAACACGCCGTGTGCCATTGGCACCCAAGCTGGATGTTGTTTTTTTCGGTCATTTCGCACCTCTAAAATAACATAACGTAAGGGGTGTGTGATCACGCTGTGCCTTTCTGTCTAGGTGCCGACTCGGAGTCCCTACAGTCCCTACGGTGCCAGAACTCGATGGAGGTCACATTCTCGATTCGAGAATTCAATTGTGCATGTTCTATCTATACCATGGAAGGGTCGTACATGCACTAGTGCGTATTGTTACTGCATATTGGACGCCACATGAAACCGCATCACATCTCATACCTGGGGACGACCACTCGTCGCGGGCGCTTGGTCGAAAAAAGTGCATTATGCAACGAGTCTCAACCAACAGGCTTCGTACTTGTCTTTATCGGTGGGGGCATTTCTCGGAGAAGGACTTTCTTGGCTCTGTTGTACCGTCGCAAAGCGCTACATTTGCCTGGTGTTCGAAGGCAAAGAAAAAAAAAGCGAAAGCTCCAAGAAAACACGTGGTTGTTACTGTTAGAAATTTTCCGGGGATCGAGGCGAAGGGACACGTGTTGATTGTGATATGGGCGCGTTTTGGATACGAATCCATCCTCTGATTCAATTGTCGGCCTCCCTGTCCACCACATTGACGGTGATGATCGATCAGGTGGCTGACATTACGACAGAAAAGTTGCTACAGTACCGAAAGAGTTCGATCTTCACAAGTTGATGACAAGAACTCGAACATGTCCATAACCGGCCTAACCAGCTGATAGCCTGATATGATGGCAGGCGCCAATGGCACCTCTTAGTGGCGGGTATCTCATGTTAGTCATATTCACCATCGTGCGTGCGAGGAGTGGTCTTTGCATGAACAGGGGGACCCGCCGCCTGCAAGACTAGGCCATCGAATTATGATTTACGGCACGAGCCAGTCATTCTTGCATAGGAACTGACGATGCGTAAGCCTGTTCAACTTGACTTCGTGTAAAATCTAAGGGTTACATGTCCTAGGCGCACTCAAAGGAATTCAAAAACAAGTCAAAGCTTGATCGTAGAATACAACAATGATTAAGACAAATGACCGAGAGTAATGAGCAAGGATTCACCCTCTCGAACTATACCCCGAATGTCATGCCAAACCGATCACTGACTTGGTCTGAGCGTGACGGGGGGTGGTCATTCGTGTCTTCCATGGCTAAGCTAAGGACGATGAAGGGTCATAAGATGGGCAGCACCCGCTCATTCACTCTGGACTTACCGTCTCATATGAAAAGATCATCGCCCTGGGCGCGAACAGCCATCCCAGGTCGCCCTCCACTGGAATCAGTTGCGGAAGCTGATGGAATGCAGGGGGTACAGGGATAGCCAACAGGTCCTTGGGTTCATACGGTCTGTCACTGCAGTCGGCGAAGTAGCAGAAATAGTAATCGTCATCTGATGCTGCCCCGCTGTCCTCATCAAGCTCCACACGAACAAGCGCGAGCGGGGCGTTTAATTTCGATTGGAGGTCCCGGACAAGAATTCGATTGTTGTATTCAGGTAGATTTCTTAGAGTGCGATATCGTCGATGGCTTCACTGGAGATGCGATAACCGACCAAAAAGATGGGCTGCGGTGCCATGGCAGTTGTGGTCAACAGTCAATCAACAGGGGCTCAACGTTCAACGTTCTGCATGTGCCAGTACGGCCGCTTACATATTTTCAAAAACAATCCATGTGCACCTGCACTGCTATCGTTGATTCTGCCTGGGTCAAGGGACAGTGTTGGACATGATGGAGGAGGCCTATTTAGCAAATAGGGAGAGGGGGTGGTGTTATGACGGTCCACAGGATCGAGTTGGGACCACGTAAAGGATGCCGTCTGTGTCCGCGTGTCACAGTCTAGGGTAATTCTTTATTTTTATTTTTATTTGATCTGGCGAAATAGTAAAGCGCGTCAAAGCAGTCTCATAGTGCGATTTAAGTACGACCATCATGCCATTTTATTCGTGCCTACCACCTAAATCCATATAATCGTACGGCGGTATTGTGAATATTAGAGCGACCATCTCTTCGTTCTCATACTTCATTTTCACCTCTAAGCGATGTGGACCCCTCTCGACATCCCAGTCTCGCCGGAACAACCCTACACAGATTTTTCACGTTGGAGGTTGCGCGATTCGGATGACGGGCGACATGTTTGGGACTTTCTTCAGACAGATATTGAACTCGAACCTCATCCTCCCACCAACACGGATAAATACTGGCTAGGCCTTCCCCTGGTGAGTCTATTTTCGTCCCACTTGAGTGTTTCGTTTCCTGGAACTTCCACCGAACAGAATTTACCTCCACTCTCCAAGGCAAAAAGTCCACTAGATGCGGCTCGAAACGGATACACATTCTACCAAAACATTCAATCAAGTGGAGGCCACTGGCCTGGCGAGTACGGCGGACCTATGTTTCTCTTACCAGGCCTGGTCATAGGTTCATATGTTTCTGGCATGTCATTCCTCAAGGAAGAGAGGCTCGAGATGATTCGCTATCTGTTCAACCACGCACACCCTGATGACGGTGGCTGGGGCCTGTATGTTTATCTCCCCAAAGTCGACTAATGTCACGACTGACATATTCAGACATATCGAGGGGCACTCGACAGTAATGGGCACTGCGCTCAATTATGTCGCACTCCGCCTGTTGGGAGTTCCAGCAGAACACCCGGTGATCGTGCGAGCGCGCGCTACTCTACACAAGTTAGGTGCGCATAATCTCCCAGAACCGTACTATGTTGTCCGCTGACAGCCCTCAGGTGGAGCTGCCGCTTCGGCCTCTTGGGGAAAATTCTGGCTTTCTGTCTTGAATGTTTATGACTGGGAAGGCAACAACCCTATCCCCCCTGAGCTATGGTGTGTGAAAATTGCATACCAACTCGTTCAAATGACCATATCTCTGGCAGGCTACTACCTAAATGGCTCCCCTTCCACCCGTCTCGTTGGTGGATACACACCCGTACAGTGTATGTTCCCATGAGTTACCTGTATGGCGTGAGGTTCAAGGCTGCAGAAGATTCTCTAATTCTTGCCCTACGTGAGGTTGGTACTCAACTTTATGTACCTCAACAATAATTAACTCAAATACCATGCCAAAAAGGAACTGTATACCCAAGCATACGATACCATCGACTGGCCGGCTCAGCGAAACAACGTCTCCAAAGCAGACCTCCACACACCTCACAGCCAGTTGTTCGATTTCATCGCTGTGATACTTGGCGCGTACGAGCAGTGCACTATTCCCCCGCTCCGTTCTGCTGGTGTGGAGTATGCTTATAAGCTCATTGTATATGAGGACGAGAACACTGGCCACCAGACGCTTGGGCCTGTGTCCAAGATGATGAATCTGGTCGCACGCTTCCACGCCGAAGGGTCCGAGAGTGATGCTTACAAACTACACGAGGAGAAACGACAGGACTTCATGTGGCTTGCCACGGAAGGCATGATGATGTGCGGCACTAATGGCAGCCAGTTGTGGGACATAAGCTTTATCACACAGGCCCTCGTGGAAACAGGACTCGCCCACGATGAAGAAAACAAACCAAGTTTGATCAAGGCCTTGCGCTGGCTCGACCGTTGTCAGATCCGCGAGAACCCGAAACACTTCGAGACGTCAAATCGGCACCGAACGAAGGGAGCATGGCCATTCAGCACTAAAGAGCAGGGATACACCGTCAGCGATTGTACCGCAGAAGGGCTGAAGTCAGTTCTGTACTTGCAGAACCACCTCGAGTACGTCTTTCGTATGGATTGTTCATCTACGGGTGATGAGACCTGGACAGATTCACACCCACTCTCGTTTCGGACGACCGTCTGTTTGATGCAGTTGATACTTTGTTGACGTTGCAAAATCGCGATGGAGGATTTGCCAGTTATGAGCTAGTTCGGGGCCCGGAGTGGCTTGAGTGGTTGAACCCCGCCGAAGTCTTTGGTGAGTTTGTCCCTGTCCATCGCTATGACTCTGTCACTTATCCGAGTAGGGAGGATCATGATCGAATACGAGTATCCGGAATGCACCACTTCGGTGATCACTTCGCTTGCTATCTTCCGAAAGCACTACCCCGATTACAGAGCGGAGGACATCGAGTACGTCGTTCAACCTCACCGTCTAACATGCCGGTTCAACCGAACCTATCTATCAACAGAATAACCATAAGGCGCTCCATAACGTATTTGCATGCTGCCCAGCAGCCCGAAGGTGGTTGGGTGGGCTCTTGGGGTATTTGCTTTACCTATGCAACGATGTTTGCTCTGGAGAGTCTTTCTCTTGTCGGCGAAACGTACGAGACAAGCAAGTCGGCGCGGCGGGCGTGCGACTTCCTCGCAAGCAAGCAAAGGGCAGATGGTGGTTGGGGCGAGAGCTACAAGGTATGTCATATACCCCCGAGCTCCCTTCGAACGGGGCTCAGATTTTGTGGGCAGGGATGCGAGGCCTGTGTGTGGGTCGAACACGAAGATACCCAGGTCGTCCAAACAGCCTGGGCAGCGATGGCGCTCATGTATGCAAAGTACCCTCACACGGAGTCGATCGCAAAAGCCGTACGATTGGTCATGTCGCGCCAGCTGCCAGTTTGTGACTTTGGCCCTGCTTCTTGTCTCCCTTGTAACAATCTTTTTTCAGGATGGCTCATGGGCACAAGAAGCGATCGAAGGGATCTTCAACAGGACTTGTGCGATATCATATCCGAACTTCAAGTTCTCGTTCACGATATGGATGCTTGGCAAGGCACATAAGTACTTGGAAGAACATGGTGCTCTTCTACTGTAGCTGGCTAGCCCGAGCTTGTTTACGTAGCATCAGAATGAGATATTCTGAACAAGATATCATCTTCCCGTCTGTTAAGGCTGACACAGCGTTGAGACATTACGTCTGGACTTCCTCGCCTTCTTGGCTGATTTCTCGTTTTTGGTTTGAGGACAAGCGTGTATATGGACTTGGATTGCATGAAATCGTTGCTGCTGCCTTGATCATAGTCTTAGGGCGTCTTGTGGAAAGTGCACCGGGTGCTTCCAGGCCCGCTAGGTCTCAACCTACGGGCTCTTTCCACAATGCTTCAAGAATTCTGGTCGTGAAGTTGATTCTCAATCTGACTTCCCCGGCCGGGCCGATAGCAGCGCGAGTGCAAAATGTAACAGAGTGTGTGCAAGTGTGCAACAAGTTCTCCTTTCTGCCCTTCCTTCCCCACAAAGACTATTTTATCTTCGTGTCGTCGATCCCGCTGAAGACTATCGCACATACGTCGTCGCTCTGCCATCATTCACGGCTAACCCAACCCTTTTTTCTAAACGTCACGTCGCCATCCTGGCCATTATCGACATCTTATACCCCTTTCGTCTTCCGGTGTTCGACCACGTCCGTTGCAGCAACTATACTGTATTCCATACTCCACGCCATTCCCTGACCCTGTTCGCCCCCAAGCCGGGGGCTTCAACCGTCCAATCATCTGCGTGCTTCCCCTCCTTATGGACCACCAAGGATTCGTCGCGGTCCAGGACGTCGAGTAAGACTTCTAGCCACCCACCGCAGAGCGTGGAGACCGAGTCGTCGCGCCAGATCTCGAAGATGGTAACTACGGGGGAGCCAACGTCTTGAATGACCGCCTTGGCGGCAGCCACAATGTCGTCGCGAGGGGCCTGTTTCTGGGCGCCAGGGTGCGCCTCGTATCGATGCGTAGCCAGGAGGTTGTGTGGTTGAGTGGTGGTTTCTGACGTGCTCGATGCCCACGCCGCGTATTTGGCAGCGCGTTTTGTTGTCCACTCGTCTCCTTCGCGTCTTCGGAAAGTGACTGCTTGGCTGGCCTTGACGGTGTCAGCGTCCCGCCCCCACGGGTCCTTGGTGATGGAACGTCCGATGCCATCGACGACGACTTCGTAACCCCATTCGTTGGCGGTCGCTTTACACCACTCCACACATTCGTCCACGGTCCACTCAAACTTGTGGTCGGGGTGGCGGAACGTGCGGGTGCTGCGGCCGGTGGGATCAGCGAAACCCCAGTCCTCATCGCCCGGGGCACGGAAACGTGTGTTGAAGTCGAAAGAGGGGGTGGTAAACAGGAGTAGACGAGGGGAATAGTTCCCCAGTAAGATCGGGGCGAAGGCATTAAGGACGTCATCGTGCAGATGCTCAATCCTAGAATTTAGCGTCAGCCAAGTCAGAGAGTACGCGGACGTTGGGAGTCATACACTTCTATAGCGACGATGCATTCGATGTCGTTGAAAGTGGGGTTCGGAACTTGTAAACCACCCTCCCAGAGAGATACGTCGAGTTGTTCGAACCGCGTCCAGCCAAATGTGTGCTTTGGCGGGGCCGTTACGTCGCTGGCATACAGAAGGTCGCTTTTCAGAATGTCAAGACCATGAAGTTCGCGGATGTGGATGAAGTCTGGCTTTTCAGAAATAGCCGGGGCGGGCGTAGCGGAGGTGTATGCGCGCCATGGCGGGGAATGCGTGAGATGCTGGAGGAAGACACCTTCACCACAGCCCACATCTAGGACCTGTGAGAAGAAAATTAGTTAGGACGCGGACGCGATGTCATCGTCCTACCGAAGTGACTCTTTCGCGTCTGAGGATTTGAAGAGCCCACGAGCGACGCTGCTCGTGAAGTGGGGGGAAGAATTTGACCTGGGCTTGTAGTTGTACGCCAACGCTGTCATCCGATGGTGGTGGGTGTGCTGACATCCTCAGGTCAAGGAGACGAGGGCCTTATATACTGAGCAGGACGGCCGAACTTGAATCCCTCGATTTGAATTTCCACGCGCGAGTCCGGGGTCGATAACGGAACGCCCTACGGCCGCCTGCCTCCTTCAAGTTCGTTGTGAGCCCGTAGTAGATTATGATATGATATCCGGCCCAGGCCCTTGACCCGTGCCTTCGGTCGTACCTTTGAGAGCTAGATTGCGAGATACGCACTCCACGCCAGCCTGATTGATTTCCCCTGGAAGAAAAGCAGAAAGGGAAGGCGCTGCGCTTTGGAAAGTCGCAGTCGAAAACCGAAACTTATTTTTGGGTCTCGAGGTATGATTGCATCAACTCGCTTGGACATAATGTTCAATACAATTTGTAGACATAATAAATACGCCTTTTTCAACGGATGTTGTACACTCTCAAAGGCGTCATATGACAGGTCGCTGCTGATGTCGTTGTGCCAGTCCAGCACTGTTGAACCGTCCTTCTCCATCTTGCACACAGGACACCATCCAATTTTGACCAATCCCACCTAACCCATAGATAGTATGATACTGCGTCTCATCAAACTGTGCCTGGATGGATTCCATGAGGTCCTGGAGGACCTCCTGCTTGCACATATCGTTCCACTTGGCTGGCCGCTTGAGCTCGACAATGAGCAGTGGATCGCGATGATCTCCGGCATGGCGGACGAAGGAGGACTTGTGACCTGGCTTGCTAGCTATTTTCGATGCAAGGTCCTGGACAAGAAGTCGACTGTTGTATTTGGGTAGATTATTTAGAACGCAATATCATTCAATGGTTTCCCAGGCGACAGGAAAACTGACTAAGAGATGGGTTGTGGCCAAGGTGCCATGGTAGTTGTGGTCATGGGTGGTTTTGTTGTTGCAGCCTAAGAATTATGGCCTGTGACCTGGGGATTGAACCCAGGCCTCCTGAATATATACCAGGTGCTCTTCCACCTGAGCTACCTAGCCTTGGGGAAATCAATCTAGATGGGGAATTAATGTGGATTGCCTCTCTTTTGCCACTTTGAATTCATGGACAGATTGCACATCCAACAGTCATCAACAAGGGTTCAACCTTGATGGCTCACACCTGCTACAGTGCTACCAGCATGGCCACTTACATATTTTCCTTCACAAAACAGCTGTGTGTCTGCCAATGTCATGATGTCTCATGTCACTTCTATATAAGTTGGGTTGAAAGCAGACCAGCCCCTGCCCCTAAGTGGGCACGGTATGACAAGTCCTCTCACCCTTCACTCAGTCAACTTGAGCATGAACTTCCCGCTCCGCCACAGTCTCTTCCAGAACGCGGAGTGGAGATGCCTCAAGGATAGCTTGCAGGACCCCGCGTAGAAAGTCCTGCTAGCTGGCTGACGAAAGCACAAAATCAATAGCAATGATTGGCAAATCCATGTGTAGAAAGCTTGAAAGCTAAGGATTGAGTACTCGAGCTTCAGGATATGTACCAGTAGGTGTGCCCATTCAAGGAAAACAATGCCCGTTTCCTGGGGAAGAGTTGTGGAATGTTGGGCCACACCCCGGTATTTTGCATGCCCTCACAGTCGGGCCAAAGAGGCCATATGGAGGTCCCTTCCCTCCTTAAGCAGCCAGGGCAGTGCGCATTCTCGAGACCGCATTCAATTCCCCCTTTGAAGATACCGAGAACTTCAACTAGGTTGCAGGTGGAGTGCGCAAGGACATCGTCAATTGCTGCTCTGAAGCTCGGCTCCCAGATGAGAAACGCACGGCGACATCGACAGGGGAAAGGAGCAGCCGCGAACACAGTCCGCTCGGGCTTTGCAAGGCCGGCCAGGCACTGGGCGACGTCGTGTTCGGAAAACACTTGGTATTACTTCTTAGTCCAATTGAGCCACTTTTACCACGAACTCCTCATCCAAGGGCGAGGCGTAGATGACGTGGGGCAATCTTGATATCTGTTGAAAATGCTACGTTAATGCGTTCCACTGGGCTAGTGTATAATGTTGACGTGGACTCATCACGAAACAGCAAGTTAGATTATACTGACCATGTACTAGTAAATATCCATGACGTTCATGTCCCACAGATAGTCAGATGTCAACTCTACAACTAAGCATTTCTATCGTGAGTAGCGCTGCTTCAACACTGTCTCTGAACCTAGACCTACGATGGAGCTGTGCTAGTGCTCGTAAGTATTTTACACCCTGGAACGTGGGTCACCAATACGATTCGGAGCTAGGACAATTGTATCAGTGGCATATGACTGCGTGGTTCATGGATTGTCCCACTAGTCCGAACTCGTATCAGTTGTCTAGCAAGTCCAACGTGCACGAGGAGCGCACCTTCGTCATGATAAAACACGGCCATCCAACCGCCGCTTCGCCCTTGGCTGCTATGCCCATTTCGTCGACCGATCCCACGCCAAATCGATGCTCTTTGCCCACCTAGACCCGTCTGACTGAGAACACCAAATCTACCCTGGGGAGAACCAGACCGAGAGCGACGCACCTCGAACCCGAGATGGGCATAGATGTCCCTAGATCGCGGAGTGGTGGATTCCAGGTATATCGACTTGCCGGAGGCGCGCTGAAATCCGTCGCGCATGAGCAGCGAGCAGTACCCTATGCACCATCCGCGTTGCCACGACGGAACAAAAAGGAGTCCAGTTTGAGCACGGAATATCTAACCAGAAAAGCGTTGAGACTCACCTTTACCCTCGCAGGTAGGATCAATGGCAATCTCCAACAGGCGCCATGAATCGAGTCGCTTCATCCCGCGCGCGGCAAACGCTCTGTCGTGTATCTTATCCGCCTTTGGCGTGTAGTCGAACATCGTCCTCTGCACAGAGTTACTAAAGTCAGCATCGACCGGGAGAGAGGGGAGGGCCCTGCTGTAGCTGCATCGTCCTTGCATATGCACACAGACAAGCACACACACCTTGAGCACACCGAGCCCCCAACTCCGGATCGACTTCCACGGGGAGACACGGATTAATGTGAGCGGCGACGGGTTCATGTTTGCCCCAGGTTTCAGCCACAGCGCACCCCCAACAATCCTCTCCTGCTCCTCGCCTTCGCCCACACCCTTACCTCCCTTCTCGACGACGACAAGGATAGGCCCCAAAAACTTCGCCATTTTCACCAACACGAACTGAAAGTGCCGAAGGCCCGCCAGCGTGCGGCGCACCCTCGCGTCTTCGTCGTTATCTCCCTTATGATCTGCAGGCACGAGTGCGCGCACACCTCCAAGCCAGCTCATCATCGGGTCGCGCGCGAACGCCTGCGCGTAGACGGCGGCAAGAGCCGGGAACTCGCTTGGTTTGGCTTCCCTCACGTAAGCCGAAGTTGGACTTGGGGGCAGTGTGTCGGCGGGGAGAGAGCCCGGATTGCAGTTCAGAATTGACTCAGGCATTGGGCGGCGTGGAGGATCTAGCTGAATGTCGAGCGGATGATACTGTACACCAGCTGGTGGGGACGTGAACGCCATAGCGCCCTACCGGAACAATAGTCAGCTGAATTAAATCGCATAAGCCTGTGGGAGAGTGCCCGGGGGCCCATAGTACAGGAGTGAGTAAGTGACCGCGCATGATGTCATAATGTTCCGAAACCGTCGAGCCGCGTATCGTCGCCCGCCGCAAGTTCGAAGACTAGTAGAGTAACTTGTATCGACACACACGTGGCACCTACAGTAATATATCGTCGTCATCTTCAGCTTCATCATCCTCCGGGTCTTCTAATTCCCCTCCAAGGATGTGATCAGTTGGTTTCCGCTCAAGGTCCCGGGCGCTCACTGGCATGTCTTGTCCACGTGTGTCAAAAAAACTGTCAATTCCTTGATGATCGTCTTTATATTAAGGGCTAGTCAACTAGATAGACCAACCCGCGGCCACAACATAGCAGCAGTGCTTTAGGCTGTACCCGCCTCCCATGCTGCGCTGACTCGGACACGTCATGTACTTCTCACCCTCCGACAACACAGAGGCCGATTAAGTGATAAATTGATGGTCTTGTCGGTTTTCGGCTGAATACATACCTTCTCGTGCTCAGGCTACGCTGGAGATTGCAAGGCGGCAACAACGCTGAGGGTAGGTGCGAGCGCCCATACTTTCCGCGGCACACTGGAGACGCAAAGTACAGTATCATCGCTTGACCCTTTCCTCCAAGTCACTCCCAATTCGGTCATATTAATGGACATCAGTTTCGTCCTACCTTTGGGTCACCTTGAGGAGAATCCTACTACCAGTAAGGTGCCTTGTGGCCAGAGGCTCGAACTCGTCACGATTTTTTGACATGTCTGCTTCCTGGCCATTGCCCAAGGACCCTGAGACCTCAGCGTTCAATCCGTTCTGATGCAAGAAGCAGAACCGAGGGAAATTGCAGTTTTGCCGTGTTTTGGTACCCTAGGTAGCCCCGACGTGATCCTCTAATTATCCGAATTCCCGCGTCAGACGCCAGCTGCTCTCGTTGACCCGCTTGCGTTTCTCGAGACTATAACTTCACGCCAACAAGGTACTGGCCATGGTGCTTCAGAGGTTGGAGTACCAGGAAACCATCTCCCATACCAGAGCGCATGTATCAGCCGACTCTCAACACGTTGTCCGTGCCCGGTCCTGATACTGGCCACAAGGCACAAAAAAGCAATGAAAATACGAGGAGGATGGCACTATGGTGGCAGTGGCATAGTAATACAGCTCAGGTAAAGCAGCCCTAAACTACTCTACCTCGGCTCGTGGGAAAACGATGTAACAGGAGTAAACAGACAGACGTAAGGTAACCGACAGTCAAAATGACACGACCTCGTGGGATCCTCGATGGCGCGAGTGAAAAACACGCAATGGCAATGTAGAAATAGAAAAATAAGAATAAGAATAAGAATAACGAGTGGAAAGGGAAGAAACCACCAAAGAACGAACGAACACAGGAAGGCACCTGACGCGCTTGACGGGTCACACCTGCACGTGCCGGCATGGCCGCTTACGCTTACATAGTGCCTACATATTTTCCTTCACGAAACAGCTGCGCGTCGTCAACGCCATGATGTCTCATGATGTCATTTCTGTATAACTTGGGTTGAAGCCAAGTTCACAAGCCGCACCACTACGATTGCATTGACCAGGCTTCCGTTCATGCCCTGCTCAAACAGCCTCTGGTCATCGAACACCGGACCTGCTTCACGTCCATCTCTCGTTTTATTCAGCCAATCTATGGACTCGAGGTCGGCATCTTGGAATCAAGGACGTTCTAGGGGCCGTGCCCTTCATTGGTCAATACATACGAAACGATACGGTGACGTTATCGCCAGCAGGGAGCTGTGCTAGTGCTACTAAGTATTTTACACTCTGGAACGTGGGTCATCAATACGACTTGGAGCAAGGACAGTTGTAACAGTGGCATATGACTACGTGGTTCATGGATTCTCCCACTAGTCCGAACTCATATCAGTTGTCTAGCAAGTCCAACATGCACAAGGAGCGTACCTTTGTCATGATAAAACACGGCCACCCAACCGCCACTTCGCCTTTAGCTGCTATGCCCATTTCGTCGACCGATCCCACGCCAAATTGATGCTCTTTGTCCACCTAGACGTGTCCAACTGAGAACACGAAACCTACCCTGGGGGGAACCAGACCGAGAGCGACGCACCTCGAACCCGAGATGGGCATAGACGTCCCTAGACCGCGGAGTGGTGGATTCCAGGTATATCGACTTGCCGGAGGCGCGCTGAAATCCGTCGCGCATGAGCAGCGAGCAGTACCCTATCCACCATTCGCGATCCCACGACGGAAGGAAAAGGAGGCCATTTTGAGCACGGAATATCTCCGACGACTAAGCAGAAAAGCGTTGAGACCCACCCTTGCCCTCGTAGGCTGGATCAATGGCAATCTCCAACAGGTGCCACGAATCGAGTCGCTTCATCCCGCGCGCGGCAAACGCTCTGTCGTGTATCTTATCTGCATTTGGCGTGTAGTCGAACATCGCCCTCTGCACAGAGATATCAAAGTCAGCATCGACCGGGGGAGAGGGGGGTGAGGACCCTGCTGTAGCTGCATCGCTCCTTGCATTTGCACACAGACAGGCACACACACCCTGAGCACACCGAGCCCCCAACTCCGGATCGACTTCCACGGAGAGACGCGGATTAATGTGAGCGGCGACGGGTTCACGTTTGCCCCAGGTTTCAGCCACAGCGCAACCCCCACAATCCTCTCCTGCTCCTCGCCTTCGCCCACACCCTTACCTCCTTTCTCGACGATGACAACGATAGGCCCCAAAAACTTCACCATTTTCACCAACATGAACTGAAAGTGCCGCAGGCCCGCCAGCGTGCGGCGCACCCTCGCGTCGTTGTCCTCGTCTCCCTTATGATCTGCAGGCACGAGTGCGCGCACGGCTCCAAGCCAGTTCATCAACGGGTCGCGCGCGAACGCCCGCGCGTAGACGGCGGCAAGAGCCGGGAACTCGCTTGGTTTGGCTTCCCTCACGTAAGCCGAAGTTGGGGGCAGTGTGTCGGCGGGGAGAGAGCCCGGATTGCAGTTCAGAATTGACTCAGGCATTGGGC
>Ga0307512_10002313_pt1 | contig 24585 bp, 25 predicted proteins | sample 14_EM_MG_FD_200267 | JGI IMG/M metagenome (GOLD analysis project Ga0307512, IMG submission 200267) | Populus trichocarpa ectomycorrhiza microbial communities from riparian zone in the Pacific Northwest, United States - 14_EM | ecosystem: Host-associated > Plants > Roots > Unclassified | place... | reverse complement strand
GGCCAGAATTTACCTTGATATTCATGTTGAGACAACATAACTGTAACCTTCTTTCCAGTGGCATACTCAGACAGCACCCAATGAATAGCTGCGGCCACAAGCGCTAATGTCTGTGGTGTTAGAGATTGAACGAACTGTGATGTGGTCGGTTGTTGTCCCAACGTATTGGCGGTGAACAAAAACTGATTCTAGATTATGTCAAGCATTTCTATCCGCGTGAACCAGGACTTCTTATAATCGATGACTTTCGAGAGATAAGCATCATCAAACAGGAGCTCCTTAACTTGGATTCAAAGCTCGGTCTCTGATCCTAAATCCAACCGGTAACTGCGGACGATAGTTCAACGAGGTCCAGCTGCCAAACACCCTCGAATGGTACTAATGTTTTGTTTTAACTACGAATGTTTCGAGGTTTAGTATCATCATAAGTCCAATGGAGGAGCAGAAAACAAAATTTACACTTACAGCTTCTCGGGTTTGCAGATCGATTTCAAGAGATGAACCACAGGGCAATTGGCACACAGATAGTGCACCTACAGGAGCACCTGCTAATGCCCACTGATGATCCTGAGCTTCAATGGCTAGTTTCCAAGCTTCGTCAACCATCGAGTATTTTTCATCTGAAATGATCAGCCAGAGAGTCTTTGTGAATACAATAGCCTCCATGAACCGTTTCGCTACCTCAAATGTAGCCTTTTGGTGTTGAGGAACATTGTGATCTCCACCGGCCTTTGGTTGAGGAACATTGTGGACTCCACTGGGCTTGGGAAGCAGGAGCGCCTGTACAATGTCAGACTCGCGTGATATGTAGATGGCTGACTTTTGGCATTTAAGCAATGGCAGTTCTATGGCCCCGACTGGATGACGTAGATTTGGATGTGGAGTGTGGGCAATGACAGTATTGCCACGGCTTCATTCCTTTGGAAGTGGAACCCATGTAGTTCTTATTATCTTCTCCCTGTGTACCTGGTAAAGATGTCGGACATCCTGCCGGTTGTCTGAATCGTCTTCTTCAATATCACACAACAAGGTGGACTCTCCAGGGTCTTCACTTTTATCATTGCTGATCTCACAATTGGTATCATCATCATCTTGCTTCATCAGGATCAAAGCCCGGACATTAGCTATCTCCAACACTATACTTGAAAGCAGGATTGGAAGTTCAAACATTTGATCAGCAATGATAAATGGCTGTATCCATGAATGCATGTGCAAGTGCTCTATGATGGTGTGCGTCTTGATTCTTCTGTATATAGTGATTCCTCACCTGACTGGCCGTAGGTTCCATGATTAATGCAGTGAAGTTGGGACTATAAAGAGATGTATATCAGAATGAATATAGTAGGAAGTTAAATGGATTAACGGCAAAACAGGGCAACACAGTAACATGCGGTCGAAAAGGATGCAACTCGAGGTGTGCCTGGCAAAAGTCACGCTCGGCCGAGGAGGATGCGATTTGACGTGTACCTGGACAGAGTCAGGAAGACATGTCAGCAGTTCATATTTATATTGTCGCTGCTAGTTCTTCGTTGTGATTTAGGAAGCGTCAGGTGCACCGGATTAGATAGATTCCTCATACCCCAATTCCCGAATGTTAGCACTCGTATTCAAGGACGCCATTGATGCAAGAATTAGAGTTTGGTTTATTCCAACATACCTAGAATTGAACCAGACGCACCTGAAGAACTCGAGACATGAACATGGTTGTATGGCTAAGTACCTTTCAGGACCGGACATGTGGAATACTGAGAAATGGGCTGATCATGATCGCTCCTGCATATGACTGCACCAAAGGTAGTTCATTATGCCTCTAGTTCGAGCATATGAGTGGTGACCGTGTGGCACAGAATCGTCGGTGTGTTGATGAATCTTGTAGGCCTTGGACGGAGGATAGAGTTGGGAACTTGGTGAGGGGCAACATTTGAGGTTACATGGGTTCAAACTCAGTGTGTTGAAGTTGGTGGATAAATATGAATCTCCGGATGCAGTATACCAGCTGGCTGGACACCCTATTTAATGATACTCTGTTGTTTTAGGATTCTGCAGCAAAGTTAGCGGTCAATTAGGCAATGGTGTGTGCAGAACTTCACTTTCAGTGGTCCGAGTCTGCAGAATCACAGTATGTATGCAGTCAGCGTAGGAGAAGATGGAGGATTTGGGTTTACAGAGCAGAGATTCAACATGGGCAAAGAACGGTAAAGGTATGATGAAGATTCAGGGGTAATCTAATTGATTCCAGTTGTCGTCAATGCCCAGATTGCTTGCAAATGGGTCATAAATAGTCACTCACATTAAGATGTTGCGCATAATATCTTGTAAACACCGTATCATTTAATCACAAACTCATTATGAGTCTCAATGCTATAATGTTGACTTAAGATATATATTGGGGCTCAAAGCAGTGCATCAGAACAATATGATTGCCTCATGTGGCTTCATCTGACAGGGGAAAGACAAATTACAGCATGCAGTTCCGGCCAATTGAGGTGCAGCGAGCACTGAGTCGGCACAGTCATACAGGATTCAATTCAATCTAATGGCTGGGATTTTAGGCTTGCCATACTTTGACAATTACTTGTACTCTCTGAAACTGCCTTTTCTTAACTCGAGCTTTCATCATGATTTGTTCTTCATGCACTCTTGGGACTGGGAGTTGGCGGAAATCAGATATTGTCTGTTTAGGATGTGTCATGAACATCAGGCGTTCAAGATATACGGTGGGTGGGAGCTTGCCAGTCACTGATTGAGCCTCTGAGTTGCGACTGGCATTCAGATTCTATGTCTTCGAGCGCTCTTGATGGATATCGGTTCACATAATCTTTTTTACAATACGGTTTTTGGCTGCCCAAACATACATGTTACTCAAAATGTAGTTATGACTGCATTAGAAGCGTTGTGAATTTAAGCCTATTCGCAGAAGTGTGGTATACAAGTGACCTGGAGTTGCCAGTCATCTGTAGAATCGCTGAGCTGAAGGTGTCAATTGAGGTTCACTGCCTGAAGCTGCAGCTCGATTATGGAGGCCGAACAACAGAAGGTATTTCAGGATCTTGGAAATGTATGGTCCGAACATACTTCTTAATCAAAATGCAGTGAAGTGTGGTTACAAATCCCCCAGGGCTGTGCATCTACCATAAGCATATGGTGGGCACCTTCGTCCAAAGGATAGGTTGACACGGAGGATGACAGTTATGGCATTTAAGCAGCGGCCTTCACATACAGATCAGGTATAGATTGTGATATTAAGCTGAGACCGAGCGGGATGAGCCGCGCCTGCACCTAAATGTTTAGTGTCTGCAAGATGACACTCTATATGCTGGCAGCCACAGATACAAAAGTAATGCAGAGTGGGTGTACATGGTTCAGAGGCATGCCTGGAGTGGGATGATATGTAAATAATGAGCGCCTGAATGGTCAAAATTAGCCTTTGAATAGAATATTCGTGCGGTGTCAAATCTGAGACGATCACACTCGACAGGAGAGTGGACCGGAGGTGTGGCTGAACTTCATTCCTGAGCGACGAAATACTAGGCTGAATTGTTTGGTTAAGCCTGGAATACTCAAGCCGTGTCTTAGAATACGATACATCAACTCGATATCGCTTACACAGTCTTTCTATCCATGGATGATTAGAGATATGCTGTACTCTCCCGGATTAGTCTCAGGAGAGTTGAGAAGTTGACTGCGATTCTCGAATTGACTCTGAATTATTCACCATTGTTGATTCAGAGAATATCGCGAATTTAGTTGTGACTTTAGTATCCGGTGCGCCTGAAATAGACAAGCAACACATAAGTGGAATCAAACTAGGAGGTTAAGGCGCACATGAAAACACGAATCACGTTCGCAGATTTCGGTATCACAATCACACATGGACAATATAGAACGAAGATGCGCAGTGAATACAGCTTCGACACATTTTCACCAGCAAATATACAGCACCGCGGAATATGACTTAGTCTATCATTCAACTGCCTCACCTGCTTTTCATCACATATGGGATCATCCAAATGAGGCTAGGATTCAGTTTACCAGATATCTGTTTACCATTGACATCATCTCAGATTCATCACTATAATCAACTTATACGAAATGTGATCAAACTCTAACCAATACTCCTGGACTCTTCATTTGCGCCTGATTCTCCATACCATTTGACTTCTTTGCATCAGTTGGTGAGATTGTGTTGGTTGAATGTTTAAAGAGGCGTACCATGATTTCACTGCCCTGATAATGATCGTTCATTCTCACCATCTGACAGCACGAAATCTCCATTGTCCGTATGCTGCTTCGTATGGTCCTGCCGACACTCCATAATCCAGTATATCATCCTGATCGTGATGTTTGGTTAGCTCATCAGACCATGCAGGACACTCATTTGAGGCACTCCAGAGAGCTGGTGGAGATCACTCGCTCTGTTATCATAACAATTGGGCCCAGTGTTCAATAGCCATGGGTGTGGAACTCTGTTTTGCCCCAGTCGAACAACCCGTGCAAATGCCTGCCGCTGCTCATACAATCCCCAGAACTTCTGAGTTATTACCGCATGGTTTGCTGCTGTGAGAATGAGGCCTGTCCCACCCACTTTGGGTATAGTTACAAACGCAGAGGGATGTGTGAAACTTGGAATTTGAGCTGCATTTCTGTGCGCTCATCGTTGCCCATTTCGGAATACATGGAGAATATATCCAAATCATCCACACAGAACGTTGTGAGCCACCACTTCAAATTATGAATTTGGCCAGGAAGAGGACAAAATCGCACCGGCTTTTGAGGAGGAGGTGCACCTGGCAAGGCGCTTCCATTCTTTTCTGGGGCATGCAGGGACGCCTCATTTGATGCTTCATCGTCATCAGGTTCGGGATACTCCGCTGGTTTCTTCACAAGCATTGGCAGAAATGTCTCTCTCAGCCATCAGAAAATCGCAGAATCCACCCAGGTATTGAGTGCCTGTACATCGTACCATTGTCGAGACACGTCATTCCGATCCACGGTGTCTCCCAATACCCATGAGAAACATGCCAGCGACCATCTATGTACCCTCCACGCTCCTGAAGTACCCTGTGAAGTGTACCTCTCCACAGGGGTCTTTAGTTTCGCTTGCTCGTCGTCACTCCATTCGAGATCAACAAGGTGTGCATTAATGTTTGGTATCTGGACAAGTGGTTTCCCATTCACGAGTTTTGATTCTGACCACCTCCTGATCGTCCGCGGGTTCGCAATCCGTATCATCCGGTGTGCCTCATCCGGTTGAGCGTCTTCATCTTCAGTGCGGATGGCATGAATCAAACTCTTCACATCGGAATACAGTACATTGGTGCCGTGCTTTTCCATCACAGCATCATCCTCTGAATCATCAGGCGCACCTGAAAACAGCCACACTGTCGGATAACACCAGTCATAGAGTGAATGGAATCCTGGCGTTGCAGTGACTTGAAGTTTGAATCCAATTGTCGTATTGGGCGCAATTCTGAAGCCCAAACTATTTTGTTTCTTGTACCGATGAGACTCATCAAAAATCCCACAACTCCATGCACAATTTGAGAGCCGGTCATTGCTTGATGGTGTCGCTCTGGATGTGGAGGTATCATACGACACAAGGTGGATATTCGATCGGCTGTCTGGCTCATCAACACTGGTGTTCGGATTCTCGTCAGTGAGATGTGCATTTTTGATGAGCAACAATATGACGATGTGGAAATTGGTTCCATGTGTCATCTCGTCAATGACAGTCTTAAAGGTCGCTGCCACTACGGGCATTGTGACCACCAGGATTTGTTTATGGTCAGATATATGTGCTGGATGCCTGTGAGGCGGTGTTGGCTGTATCTCCAACAGGCGGCGGGGCACAGAATTCAATCTCTGGAACGGATACCACTCCCATTCTTCACCTACAATCCAGGGAAAGTTGTAGTCTGCCAAAATCACCCACTCTTCAAGGGTATTCCCCCATGAAATGGATAGTGGCAACCCCATTACAACTTTCTCAGTCACGAATGTGCAAAGCATTGCCGCTGCAACTGAGGTGAAAGTTTTTCCAAGACCCATCTCATCCTCCACCAGTCCTCCTGGCATGTCAGCATCCCAAACCCATCTGCTCACGTTGAACCAGATGGCCCAAACCTGGCGCACCAGAAACATAGTTCCAGGTAGGCCTGGAATTGAATATTTGTGGTCTGGAAGACGGTGCTCTGTTGATTGGCGAAGAAGATGGGCATCCAGCAACCTGACCAGCTCATCAAGACACTCATGTTCAAATTCATTGTTGATTGTGTTGCGAACAGTACTCAATACTGAAATGGTATTATCTGGATCGAGGAACTCCTCGCCATGTAATTGCTCCTGGACGTTCGCTTGTAACTTGGTCGGTCTTCTTTTCACCATCAATGATCTCCTTCAGTTGCTCCGAAGTAAGTTAGGCAGATGGACTCATACTCCGGCGCTCCTGGAATTTATTGCGATTTTAGGTATTTCAGAAACAAGCATTTGGACCCAATAATATGTGGATTGTAATCAATTCTATTCACTCAGTTAGAACTTAGATTAAAACTATCAATCTCTTTCCCACCGGCCTCCTCATCCACCACTGTTTCATTTCTATCGGATCTCTCCGAAGTCTAAGTATACTGATTAGCAGTGGGCATTACTTACCATGAAGAGGCTAGTGGGTGTTACCATGGCCGGTCTCATTACTTGCTCCGCAATCGCCTTCCTTGTCGCTGCCTGCATTTCCACCAAAAATAATTTTACATTGTGTCCCAGTTTCAACTTGAATGCATTAGAAAGGGAACTGTTGTATGAAATCTGACCATATGGAGGGTCATTCATGATTTGCCCCGGTGGGTATGATCCCATATACTCCCCATCCAATTCTTCCTGTGTCAAGTTGCATTTGTATATGGCAGCCAGAGAGTATTGTTCTGTTGGGTAACAATTTTTTTCGATGAAATCAATCGGCTCTTCCCAATGCCTCACATCTGTGTATGAAGCTTGGAGTTGGATGATCAATGTCTGGTCATTGTAGTCATTCGGCACTCGATGAATCACAACCATCAAAGTTGTCCTTGGCAACTCTGGGACTTCACCTCTCTCTTTTTTGCCCCCACGCTCTCCCAAAACTGTCGCCGGTCACTTGTTGCCCTGGCTTCCCTTCTTCCTCGCCTCCCAAACCTCACTTGCACATGTCTTCAAAACCATCTCCACCCACTGTCGCTGATTCCATTCGGCTTTATAAAAATCTTCCAATGGCAGCCAGTTCTCGAAAGTCTCCAACAAATCCGCAACTGCCATCTCCCAGTGCAGGGGTCCATCTTTCAGCTGATTCAAACAGTTATGTCCTGGGATAATGAATCGATGCTTCTTCTCCAGAAACCCAGCCACCCATCATTTCTTCCACTTGTTGAAGGAACTAAAGTTGGGCTGCCTCATCCTGTTGGGAAATTGCTTCAAGGAGAATTCCGTTTGCTTGAGGCTGATTGGGGCATTGCGTTTGGCCCTGCCCGAGTCCGACGAATCATCACTCTTATAATCTACATCAACTTTGTCATAAGAGATCTCTGGTAATGGGGGCAAGTCCGCAATCCCTGCAACATCTGTTCCGCGTGGTTCTGCAGCCAGCTGAAATAGTTTTGTTGGCAGGCTAATGGGGGTCTCCCAGGAACGCCGGGAAGTTGTGCACATGGAGTAGAAGTGGAAGAGGTCGGCCAAATCACTGGATAGTTTGGAGGCGGTGCTGGAGGCACTCGAGGTACCCCTGGAGATGACGGCCCCTGTCCTGTGAATTGCTGAGGAGGGAACATTTGAGGTCCACCATAACTTCTTTAGGGGAAATCATATCCTTGCCACGATGGCCCATGACTCGGATATCCTTGGGTTGCCGCAGATCTTAGTTGTGAGCTTGGTGTCATGTTGAATGGGGGATGGTGGTAGAACTGGGGAGCACCTGGAAATGGTGGCTGTGAAAGCGGGTAACTATACCCCAGTGGTGGATGATATTGATTCGCGGGTTGCCCGAATTGAGTGTCTTTGCTAGGTGTACTTCCTGCATTGTTATGTGATGCTCCCACATTGTCTTCTGGGCGTTGTTGTGAGCCGAACAGCCCAACTGTGGGAGCCATATTGGTTGTCTTCAGTGGAGATCCGTTCGTCGAAATCGTATGTGAAAAAACGATGGTGGTAAACAAATTATCAATTCATTGGTGATTTCTCGAATGAAGTGGAGTATAGTTGGGAATATTGAATGTAGCAGTGACCTTCGGCGCAATGAAGGCCTCTTAAATCCTTCTTATTTGTCACGAAGTGTGGTGTTTCACTGCACCCCTGATCCCATGAATTCCGGCTGCGAAAAAAAATTCATAATCACACAAATCCTGCCTTCCTTTGTTATATGCTCGAATTCGAATACTAGGATCGTGGATAGAAGGTCACCTTTGGTTGGTTTAAGACTGTAAAGGTCATAGAAGGGATACGACATGATATCTCCAGGAAACCAATAAGATCAATATCCGGTTGGAAGGTTAGCACGACTAGGCATTTTACACTCAAAATGTGTGTGTAAGACCTACTACTTCATTCAATATGGGGCCTGTTAGTCTAGCAGCAACATTGATAGCTTCCATTTGAGCTCCTTCGGTAAACTTCGTTGACTCCTCAGGATCCACCTACCTGTCAAGGATGGTTACTGACGAACACATCCTACCAGCTTATCAAGTTCTCGATGATCATTGAGCGGACATCCAGCCAACTAGATTACTTACCTATTCATTGTATTAAGCTGATGTTATCCGCTGCTTGAGGCTCGAGCGTGGACACAATCTGCACAATGCTGCAATGACGTAGTATACAACAAGGCCAATCGTAGTAGCACCTGATGTAGGTTTGTGAAGAAAACTGATCATGAGGTGACTTTGTTTTACCCCTCCTCTACAGTTGGTGGGGTGTGATGCAGCTTTGAATGTGATATGCTAACCTGAGCGGCTTTGAAAGTGATACACTAAGCTGAGTTAGCTAGCTTTCAAATAATATCCCTGAGGGTCAAATACAGCAACCAACCATACCACCTAGAGCATCATCGAGATTCGTCAGAACACTGAGCGTTTCTCAAATATGGTCAACACTTGCCAGAAACATGTTAAATGCTTTATCTGCAAAATGAAATTATGCAATGAGAACCGACTGAATGCACACTATCAACAATATCACCCCTATGAATAACCTATTGTAGCATGAATGGATAGTCGTTTGTTCAGCAAGTAGGAATACGGTTTCCTGCCAATCTGGAGCGACGATTAACAATAGGGATCCCACGACCATTAACAATCCAAGGATGATACACATCTTATTTGGGGTTGGCCAGATTGCTATCGTTGATCGATTGATGTGAAGGTTGGGTAATCGAGATGGTGTCACGGCTTAGGATTGCGACTGACAAATCGAGAGATACTTAGGAATAGTATCGGATGGCGGGAGGAATTGTTGTTACCGAAGTTGGATATGTGGATGGACGCGGAGATGGTGTATAAATATTAGATGATGGTGGCGGTATAATTCGTTTTGATAAGGTGGTGGTCTGCGGTATTGCGACGTCGGACAATGTGGCGTGGTTGTATTTGAAAAGAGTTGTGTTGATGGTGTGTAAGATCATGGATGGATATTTGGATGGTACATCAGAGCATGAGGAATGATTTGAGGGTGGCAGACAAAGTGTATATAAAGAGAGGTAGTTTGGGGTTGGAGGATTTCCTTTTCTTCTCTCTTTACTCGTTCTCTTGTATAGCAAAGCAAGCACGACTTTAAAACAGCCTTGATTCTTGTCCTGTCTTCATTCTGTTGATACGACTTTTGAAGAGTCTTATTCTGATTACGATATCACATTACTGTTACCAATATCACCTATATGCGACCACGCCCATTACACTAGAATGATTCTTTCACAACGTACCTGATATTGAATGTACTGTCGACATTCTTTGACCCCATGTTTTGATCTTGCTTAGTACTACTGTGAAGCTACCGATAGTTATATTTCAATTTGCTATCTGTGTAGTTACGATCTTACGGAATTACATGTGCCTACATCCTTCGAACGGTTGTAAGTACTGTAACGAACCTTGCTCTGTTACCTGTTGGGTATATCTTGGACCAAATCATTGGTGGTTTCACGTTTGCGATGATTGCGTTGACGAGTTACCACGACTTACCGGATTGGATATCCGTCAGTACCCACATCGATCCCCATATTCGAATGCTTGAGTACGACATTAACTGTACTTCCCGAACGAATTGGTTTGATCTTGCCGGAACTCATTGTTCATTGTCTGAACCTGAACCTTTTAATGCTTTCGAGAGTATTGAAAGATTATTGAATACTGAGGTAGACGACCTCATCATGCCTGCTTACTTTTGGGAACAGTCAGATGTTCCCTCCCCTTGGAATATTTGTTGGACAGAATCCGCCGCATATGGAGGAGGCTTAGAGTTAGATGACCCTGTGTTTGGAAATAGTTGGACAAAGTACTGGGGAGCCCACGCTTGGTTTGATTGTGACCCTGAGTTACCTGTGAGTGTGAAGGACACAACTGTTCAGGAACACACTCGACAGAGGGACACAAACCAGCAGCAGCAGCAACAGCGAAGCCTGCGCAGGTGCCATTAATTGTTATTAAACCACCAACTCCAACTCCCTCCGAAATTGACGCATATAATTGGCACTGGTAGATGTGCTTGATGCGTTGGGATGTCAGGATCAGAACAGCACTATCATGTGGCTCTGGTGTCCACGGACGACCAAGACATCATAGGAGGAATCGTCAACAGGAACCTGCTGGGGATCGACTTCGGGTGAGACAGACACTGCTCGAAGACCCACAGGCGGTTCTGCGGACAGCAGCGTGGTACACTGAACCCGGGGCCATGGTACACAGGGTGTGCGATAACCCGGCACAAAACATCGCATTACAGAAGCAAATTACAGACGTGCAGACACAACAGTTCCTACCCCCAGAATGCGACCACTCGACGATCGAAGAACAGCTGGAAACATTAAAGCAGGAACTGCAGGAAGCCAGTAGAATCCCCAGGATGGTAAGAACGGACGAAGACCTACGACAGGTACTGGACGGTATGACACGGGACGCCAGACAATCGGGAGAGGAAGTCCGAGCTTTGAGGATGCAGTTAGCCAATGCGCGATTCGTAGGGGCCCCGGTAGACCCGACTCCCCCTCAGCAACCCTATACCGAGGACAGAAGATTCCCGACTCCCCGGATTTTCAGAATCGGATCGAGCTCAGTCGACAGGCTGTGTTGCTCAACTCCAAATGTTCATACGACACAAGCCCGCCAGCTTTCCTGAGGAGCAGTCGAAGATGCAGTACACATTCGAGCACCTGAGTGGAATAGCCTTATGCCAGATTTTGCCACACGTCCGGGAGGATGGGGAGTTAGGACTGGAAGACCTGCCACCTTCTATACAACTCCTGGAAGCAACTTTTGGGGACCCCGATTGAGTAGCCACCGCCGAATGGAAAATGTGGGAGTTTAAAAAAAAAAAACCCTCCAGTTCTCTTGGTGTTATGCTGAGTTCCAGGGTATTGCTGCGGATCTGTATTGGGATTCTTTGGCCTTACGAAATGCTTTGCGAATGGGATTGTTTGAAGAATTGAAGGACTCCTTTATGTATAGTGATATGCCAGAAGAACTTCCTGCGTTTGTGACGGTTTGTCAAAAGCGAGATAATCAGATCTAACAACGATGCACGGAAAAAGCGGAACAGAATAAGGGTGGAGGGACAGGTTTCGCCTCTTCCCCCAGACCTCCGGCCCCTCCTAACGATCCTGCGGGAGCTCCTGCTGGAATGGTGGCTGGATATACTGGAGCTACACCTATAGACCTCAGCACAGGCAGGAGGAGGATTTCCACAGAAGAAAGGGCAAAGAGATTTACTGATGGAAGGTGTTTGTATTGTGGTGGGTTTAACCACAGGGCTGCGGAATGTGAGGCGAGAAAGAAGGCTCAGACGTTTAAAGCGGCTGGAGCAGAAATCAAGGAAGTAGGGCCCAGGACAGGTTCTGAGGAATGGGGAAAAGAGCAGGTCAATTGAAGGAGGTTGGCTCTTCAGTTGACAGTAAAAGTCTGGATTTAAATGCTTTGAAATGTTTTGCAATTTCGTGTCTTTCAGTTAGCAAGGTGGAGGTATTAGAATGATCAATGGAAGGGGAACATTTAGTTATAACCTGCACATTGACCATCAATAATCAAGAAATACCCACACATGTGCTGATCAACTGCAGAGCTACAGGCATAGCATTTATGGATCAACACTTTGCTTGCCATCATCAAATATCACTTCAAGAGTTACCAGAGAAACGACAAGTCGAGGTTATCGATGGAAGACCTATTGAGTCTGGGGATATTACGCATATTGCTAAGGTAGGAATGATGATCCAAGATCATAAGGAGCAGTTACCTATGTTCGTTACAAAATTGGGACATTATCCGATTGTTCTTGGAATCCCCTGGTTACGTTTACATGATATTGCAGTACGGTTTGCATCTAATACTGTTACTTTCGGATAACAATATTGTACGAAACATTGTCATGATGCACCTGTTACGGTACAAGGAGTTACAGAGAAACCTCCTGAACCAGTTTACGCCCCGGGTGGGATATTTGAACGACAGATATGCCTGCAGCGACCCTTTCGAGGAAATATCGTGATGCTTAATGGATCTTGGTTTTTTTCGAACAGTTAGGAAAGGGAAGCTTAGGGTATTTATGGCATCTCTCTATGATATCAATAAAGCTATTGAAGCAAAAGATCTTAGGGAATGACCCCTGGAGGAGATTGTTCTGGAACAGTATCATGATTTCCTTCCCTTGTTCAATAAAGTTTAGGCTGACTGCCTCCCACCACACTGACCAGGTGTCGACCATGAGGTACGCCTGAAGGAAGGAGAAACACCAACATGGGGCCCCCTTCATTCAATGACAAGGGCTGAGTTGGTAGCCCTCAAGGAATGGCTACAAGATAACATGTCAAAATGATTAATTCGTCAGTCTTCATCGCCTTTCGCAGCACCAGTTCTCTTTGCAAAGCCGCTGGACGGATGGCTTCGGTTCTGTATTGATTATCGGGATATCAATAGTAAAACTATTCAGAATCGATACCCCCTTCCGTTAATATGGGAAACCCTGAATTCACTTCGAAAAGCTAGAATTTATACGAAACTTGATGTCTGTGCGGCTTATACCTGATCACAAGTTGAGGAGGGGGATGAACATAGATTAGCCTTCCAGACAAGATATAGACTGTTTGAACCAATGGTTATGCGATTTGGGACTACGAATGCGCCAGTGGATTTGCAGCAATACATAAGTAATACTATAGGAGAGGTGCTGGATGATTTCGCATTGGCATATTTGGATGATATATTGATATATAGTGATTCCGAGGAAGAGCATGTGGAACATGTGAAATGCGTTATGAAACGTCTTTTAGAGGCCAGTTTATATTTGAAGCTGGAAAACTGCGAGTTTCATAAGGAGACCGTACGATATTTGGGTTTGATTATATCGACACAGGGGAGATCGATGGACGAGGATAAGGTTGAGACGGTGTGGAACTGGAGTTGAGAGAAGAAGACAAAGAACAGCAGGCTTAATAATCTCTTCGAAGTTCAACAATTTCTGGGGTTTTGCAATTATTACCGATGATTTATCCCTAAGTATTCTGAGAAAGATTTGCCACTATCAAGGTTTACTAAGAAAGATGAACCATTTGTGTGGGAAGCGGAACAACAGTTGGCTTTTGAAATGATGGTGACCGCTTTTACAACAGCTCCAGTAGTCCGACACTTTGATCACGAAAGGGAGGTGTTTATTGAAACAGATGCCTCCGATTATGTATCTGCAGGAGTTTTATCTCAGCATGATGAAGATGGGGTGCTACATCCGGTAGCTTATGTTTCTAAGAAACATTCACCAGCCAAATGTAATTATGATATATATGATAAGGAGCTTATGGCTGTTATCAAGGCGTTGGAGGAATGCAGACCGGAGCGTGAAGGGGCTGCATACCCGCTTAAATTGATATCCGATCATAAGAACCTCGAATATTTTATGACACAGAAGCTTCTGAATCGAAGACAGGCCCGATGGTCAGAGTTTGTGACTAGATTCGACTCGGAAATTGTCTATCGCCCAGGGAAATCGAATGGTAAAGCAGATGCTTTGATGAGGAGGCCAGGAGACCTCCCTGAGGGGGGGGATGAAAGACTTACAAATATGGAACAGGTGGTTCTGAAGCCGCAGAACCTACCGGAACAATTGCGTTTGTTGGCGGATAGCCCGCCCGCCCAGGGCCGTCACTCTATTTCCGATCTAACACAAAGGCATATCAGACTGACCTGCTACCAGGGAAGATACTGGAAGCAATTCGAACAAACTGAGGGCTACAGGAGATTACAGTCATGGAATGTACGGAGGAAAACGGACGGCTAAGGTACAGGGGGAGTTTATATGTACCGGATAGTATTGAGTTGCGCCTATGCATCATACAGGATCATCATGATATGGCGTTAGCAGGACATCCAGGACGGGCGAAGACGTTTGATCTGCTCGATTGAGGATATTACTGGAAGGAGATGTGGAAGGATGTTGATCGGTATGTCTGGAATTGTCATGATTGTCAGCGGTCCTGTAGCTCAAGACATTCAACCTTTGGGGTCCTGTACCATTGCCTGTGCCAGGTAAGCCATGGGAAGATATTTTGATGGATTTCGTAGTGGGATTACCAGAGTGGGAAGGGTTTGATGCAATATCGGTAGTGTTGGTGGTTCGGCTCACGAAAATGCGACATTTTATCCCATGTCATACACCGATAGATGTATTGGGGTTGGCGGAGTTGTTTTTACGGGAAGTGGTACGCATTCATGGACTCCCATCGACCATTGTTTCAGATCGAGGACCACAGTTTGCATCAACTTTCTGGCAACAGATGTGTAGTCGATTGGGGATTGACCGGAGAATGTCGACAGGCTTCCAGTCACAGACAGATGGACAGACGGAACGGATGAACGCTAGTATGGAGCAGTATCTCCATGTGTTTGTAAACCATCAGCGGGATGATTGGGTTAAATGGCTTCCGTTGGCAGAGTTTGCCGCAAATGATGGAGGGTCGGAGACAACCAAGTGTACTCCATTCTATGCGATTCAAGGTACAGATCCCCGGATGCCATTTGCAGGAGAACCGACAAAGGAACGGGATCAATGAAGTGTGAGTGCCGATAATGTTCAGGCAACGATGCAACAGATTCATGAACATCTCCAGGTAGAAATGAGACAGAGTCAAGCGGTGCAGGAAGAAGGCGAAAACCGTGGACGGGTTCCTCTCCAAATAGTCCGGAGGGTTCCAACGTATGGGTCGATGCCCGACATATACGAACAATGAGGCCTTCGCTCAAATTGGACCCGAAGCAGTTTGGACCTTTTAAGGTGGTTCGTAGAATATCCCCATATGCATATGAACTTGAGCTACCTGCATCGATACGAATTCATCGAGTACAACCTGTTTCCCTGTTGCATCCGGTGGTGAGTGAATCTCTTGATGGAAAACAAGTAAAACCACCACCTCTGGTGGAAGTCGATGGTGGAGAAGCGCATCAGGTTTGGGCTGCTGAGGATAGCCGGATGAACCGGAGTCAGTTACAGTATCTTATGCGGTGGACTGGGTATGATTCTTTGACGTGGGAACCAGCAAAGATTGTGGATGGGCTGCAAGCAGTAGATGAGTTCCATCAATGTTACCCCACGAAGCCAGGGCCATTGGAGAGTGTTCTCTGAGGACCTCGAACCTAGGAGGGGGATACTGTCACGGCTTAGAATTGCGAGTAATGGATTAAAAGATACCTGGGAATAGAATCGGATGGAGGGAAGGAATTGGTGTTACGGAAAGGCGGAGACGTGGATGGACGCGGAGACGGTGTATGAATATTAGAAGATGGTGGCGGTATTATTCGTTATGATTAGAAAGTAGTCTGAGGTGTTGCGACGTCGGACAATGTGGCGTTGTTGTATTTGATAAGAGTTGTGATGATGGTGTGTAAGATCATGGATGGATATTCGGATGGTACATCGGAGCATGAGGAATGATTCGAGGGTGGCCGACGAAGTGTATATAAAGAGAGGTAGTTTGGTGTTGGAGGATTTCCTTTTCTTCTCTCTTTACTCGTTCTCTTGTATAGCAAAGCAAGCACGACTTTGACACAGCCTTGATTCTTGTCCTGCCTTGATTCTCTCGATACGAATTTTGAAGCGTCTTATTCTGATTACGATATCACATTACTGTTCCCAATATCACTTACATCCGACCCCGCCTGTTACAGATTAAACTAATTGGTGGAGTAATGTGGAAGGTAGATTCAAGATGGAAATACGAGTGACAGTTGGTGATTCCAGATGGAATATCCATATTAGGATTATCGAGTGATCTAGTATGATCCCAGAAATATACCTGTAACACCAAAGGCGTAAGAAAGCCCGATACAGATTTCAATCCAGATATGATGACTCACGAAGGAACACCCACCGGTTCGTACACTATCTGCTGAGTGGTATTGCAGCTACCATTCAATTTGCATATGAGAGCAGTCTATTGAGTGAACCTGACAGTGAGGACAAGCATTGATAGAACGGAAAGGGATTTTTCACTGTATTATTACCTACAATTAGCGGACACCATAAAGTATATTTTAAAGGATAAATTTATGTGTATTATTAAAGAACAATGTAGTGATCAAGGAGAATATCAACGAAAACGATAGAGAGGCTGCCAAAGCAATGTGAAAGATATACTATGGCAAATCAAGTGTATAGATATTCCGGATATGCCCGTTGCAAAATGAGTGTCAACCGAGCGTCAACGATTTTAGGTCTGGTAAGTCAGGCAATTCAAGATTGATTTGGTCGTGGTTATACATAATGGAACTATCGGTCGCCGTCACAGGCAAAATTCTTTCCGACACGCTCCCTACCATAACCTGACAATATGCACCAGCGGAGCGTCAACGATTTTTGGTCTTGCATCCTGGGTAATGTCACAGGCAGTAGGTTGTGGAATGCCGTAAATGAAGTATTGGCTGCTGTGATTGGCCCAAGAGATAGCAATACCCTTCCTGCCCTATCTTGAAAATGAGGGTCAACAGAGCATCAACAATTCTTGGTTTTGCATCTTTGGTCATATGAGTCACTCTTGATCGGAAACATACATAAAGATGTTGTTGGCAGCCTATATAGGTAAATAAGAAGGGGATATTCCTGCGACAGCCTCCGGGACAGTTACACCTCATTTCATTTACAAAGCAACCACTTAGTATTCATGAGCTGTTTAGTGTCCAAAAACAGTCAAAATGATGTTTATAAACAATAACAGCCACATCGCGCTGTGATTGACCATGATGCAACGCCAACAATGGTTGACACTCCATTGACGGTCATTTTCAAGATGGCGGAAGGAACGTCTCAGTTTCTCTTTTTCCTATAAAGGCAGCCAATACTTCGGTTATGGCTGTCTGCAACCTATTGCCCCTGAGATCACGCAGCATACACGACCAACACTCATCGACACTCTGTTGATGCTCATTTTCAGGATGGGGTAGGGAGTGTGCCCCTATTTGTTTTGATCATTAAGGTGGCCAATATATCCAAAACAGACAGTGCTGTACCAAAGTCAATATTTTGCGATTACCTTTAGCATATCTGACTCTGAGGATACATAGTGAAACCCGAGACGCAGAACCGGAGATTTGAACCGGCTGGTCTAGCAATCCCTGCCAAATCCGCGGATTGACAGGTACGGGTCCAGCTTCGGCTTGCCAGAAAGCTGTAGGTAGGGTTTTTGATGGGTCTCAAACCAAACCAACCCATTTTTGGGGTCCAAACCTGGACTGCTGGCAGGTTACCCGGACCTGTTGCTAACACTAATCCATTGTGATACTGTAGCAGAGAGAAAGAGCTGGATAAGTTTCTTGAAACATGACAGTCCAACTTTGCATCCTATAAGCGCCTATGCTGAAGAGGTGATCCTGATCGAGTCAAGTAGGCAGTCTCTATCATCAACACCTGGAATGACCACCCATACTTGGTTCAACAACAGATGGACAATATGAACCAATTCAAATGGGCTAGCAACTTACAAGAAGCCAACAACCCATGCTTAGACGATTTTGAACTCTTCGCGAATGAACGTCAAAAGATGGACGTAAATGATAATCAGTACCTCAACTCAGTGATGAAGGCAATCAAGGAGTACCAGCAACAACCAAATATATCAGTCAGAGTCTACACCAACTGCTTGAAAGCAAATATGAAGATAGCTGGCTGGAGCATAATTACCCATGAAGTGGTCTGATACAATATGCCATGGGTGGGCCTGAAGCATGCACTAAGAACAAACATCAGACTATGGATCTGCAGTGCCAAAGTCTGATTCGACATGGTCAACCAACTCTTGGACAGTTCAGTAGCCTTGGAGTTCGTGCTGGACAATATGATGCTCAGACAACAGCCACAGCAACGGTAATTTGGAAAGACTCAGAATGGGGGCAATTGGAAATGGCATGTCCTACCATCCACCTCTGAACACATTGAAAACACTTTCATCAATTCCAATAATTTCAATATATTGGTGGCAGAAATTCCACATTTGGCAAGTCCAATGAGCTCAGTGGAGGTGGCCATACCAACTTATCACCAGTGCCATGGCTGTCCAAAGATGAATACAAAAGCTGAAAGGCAAACCGAAATGAGACTCCCTGTGGCAGCAGATACTACATGCTCTACCTTTGTATACAATATACCATTTGGAACCCCTCTGACCAGATGTCCGGTGAGATCAGTGGCTATGACGGCAAATAAATCAAGTGCCAATAGTCACTCAATATGAAGCAGTGAAATATGTTGTCTACCTCTCTCGATATCTAACTTGGTTGGAGAGGCTGGACAGTACCGTGTTGGGATCGGAATATTTTGGATACTGAGCCTTGTTTGCAATCTTAGAAGAGATATAACCGCACTGAATCACCTTAACATCATAATTCATTCAGGAATATCGGACTCTACCTTCAAGTTGATATCTATGCGGCATGGACAGACCGAATTCGGTGCATAGCATTCATGATGTCCTTGTACAACATATACACAGCAACATGCGGTGAAACCAAACACTAATGGACTGCGGTACAACAAGCATCTTTATATTGATGTGTCCAGTCAGGAAACTAGACCTACCACATGAATCAGCATTCACCTTCACCCAGAATCTCAATGGCCAGATGATGATGTCTGAAAAGGAATGTAGAAAGGCAAGGCTCTTGGTTCAGTATTTTGCATACTATGAACCGGTTGACAAATCGGAGCTTTAAGTCATCACTGATATTGGCAGATCACCCTGTCATGGGCTTGCCATAGTTTATGGTGAGACACCTGGCAATCGACAGTAGTCAATATTGATTGATAGCACTACAAATGCAAAATGGACCGCAAAGGGCATTGATACCATAAGCAAATCACACTAGCTCCCTGCTGGACTGTGGTGAGGAAAACAAAAATCATCAGTCTACCCCAGATATTCAACTACTCAGGGATACCACACTCAATCATCGCTTAGCTACTGAGGAAGTGGTCGGGGCATTCACAATATTCCTTGGAGTGTGTCAAGGTTTACTGCAAGCATCAATCAAAGGCTTCACCGAAGGTGAGAAAAACCTCATACTGCTGAATACGTCAGGATCCGCAAGTGCATTAGGTAAGGCCGAAGAGTAATGGAGTGATGGTGCTTGAATATCTGCTATTGGCTCTCTGAGACATGAAGGGAGATATTGCACAATGGGGCTTGGTTCAACTGTGTCAAACTGGCTGATCCAGCCATCCTGGAATCCCTACTCATCTAAACTTAGCTACATCACATTACAATACAGACAAGGCTAAGGAGCATAGGAACAGACAGAGTAAACATGAAAATGGTGATGACAGATCATAGGGGTCCTATCTTAGTACAATATGAACATTTGGTGAAGGTTATTTAGCAATCGATAGGCCAAGACACTCCTGTGCTGTTGGCCAATTGACGTTGCATCGATCTGGAACCCAAATAGAAATTATCATATGGGCCAATCAGCAACCACTGCGAAGTCTAAATGCAGATGCTCAAGGCCAATGTAGAAATGAATTGGCTAAAAGGTTTCGTCCAGTGATGATGATTTTCTGTTGCAGCACGAAACCTGATTAGGAAGGAACGAAAAAGAGGACTACCAATGTGTGTCTAATATCAAGCTCCCAATCAGGGTATCATGCACAATAGATACTCTTGGCATGTAGTTTCACAGCTATTTGAGTGAGGGTACAAATGCCAGATATTTGCTAAACAGGTTCTCTGTAATACTCACCACCTCATCAGAATCAATACAGACGACTAGTTCAAAGCAGCATTTTGAACCCGAGGAGGACAGTTGTAATACCCAGTTATGTCCTACCGGTTGACCAATGCACTGGCTACATTGCAGGCTTACATTGATGATTATCTACAGACTTACAATGATGACATTGGCATGTATTACAGTGACAATCTGCTCATCCAATTAACCCATATGAAGGAGAATGAAGACCATGTCTGAAAAGTGCTGCGGTGTGTACAGGAATTTGATCTCCATTTCAAGTCCAAAAAGTGCCAATTCTGAGTTCCAGAAGTCGACTGTGTTGGATTTGTAATCAACCTGGATGGGATCGGCATTAAATCTTACCTCATATTCGTAATTGATCACAGCCCAACTCCAAAATGAGTTCGCGATATACAAGTGGTCCACGGTTTGATGATATTTTTCTCCGGACCCGCCTACACTCCATTCTCATTGCACTGTGATGGTGTTTAAGAGATATTGTTTGAGCCGAGTCAACTTTGAAGACCCACACAACAACACAGCCTCGATAAGATCATATATCACACTCTGGACCATCTCAGGTGGAGGTATTCGGTCCATCTTTCCTGGGGATGCCTTTGCAATCTCAGAAATCACTGCAATTACCATGATCTAGTTCAGACTGACCATGGCAGCCACATTGCAAGGTAATATTGAGAATAATTTTGATGAAGATATTTTTGAATCTATTCATGTAGGGCCAAGAAGAAGTGCAACAAAAACAAGGTGAATAGAACACCAATCAGAGCCAACAGGCTTCCATTTGCCAATCACTGTACCCTACATGGAGGCAACCTCTGTATTTCTCCCTCGCAGCCCCTAATAGTTGCCATCAACTAAACTAATGTGGAACCAGTGAGCTCTGGAGGTCCATGTGAATGTATCATGGTTGGTGGTTATATTCCTATGCAGGATGGTGATCATGTGCTTAAGATTCTTGAATGGGATATGGTTTACCATCATTTGCTCTAGCATTGGTGTGCATAAAACTGCAAAAGCTCACTTCAGAATAGTATCCTATTACAGGTACCATCTGATAACAATATTCAATGTGACTGTGGCCCTTGATGATTTCCCCACGATACTGAGTATGGGGAACATATAGGCATCCCATGTCTTCATTGTGTAGTAAACAACAGATCCAAATTTTGAGCTTTTCTTGTATTATTTTGCCACTCATCCAAACCTGGAATGATGTGCAGTACCTGACACTTGACTCCTGTCTACGACACAACAATCATCAAAGTTGGAGTAGAGTCGAATGCATCTGGCGACAGCTGTAGGGTCACCCTTGATGAACTCTACAGCAAATGCGGGATTCAGTGCAAGACTTCGATGCTTTTTGTGGATGAAGTTGCCAATCAGCTCGATTTGTATTGCGGCTACAGACTGAAAGTACAGGATGTCATATGCATTATATAATCATTGGAGTCTATTGTAAATATCTTGCCATTAGCATTCCAAAACTTGATGATTGGGGTCCTGCTCATTCTCAACCTGTGGGCTTGAATCAACATCATTCGATGAAATTTACTTCCATCCCAAAAGTTCAAATGAATGGCTTCCCCATTGGTGGAGCTGCCAGTCAAATGCCTCAATTGTCATGATTAGGACTATACTGTATGGTTCACCACACAGAGTAGCTAGATGAAATGCCATATGGCTTGAAGAAGTACTGTAATGGAGATGCGGAGATAATTCAGTGAACTTAGTAAGCTCAGGTTTCATTTCTTCCGCCATCAGTTAAGAGTTATCTCAACCTTAGATTGAAGTCAGCATAGTGGTATGTATTTTGGATATATCAAAGGATTATGATTGGGTGATGGACCTCCCACCCCAGCTGGTGTGGCTCTCTTTTGACCTTCCCACCCTGTTCAATCTTCTGTTTTTGGTCAGTCATGTTGATTTTTAGTTTTTTATTCATTGATATTAACCTGGTGACATATTAAACCTAGTGCCGTCAGAGTCTGATGATTGTTAGTATGGCGAACAATATATCACAACAGCACAGCTGGATCGCACCTAGCCAGTGCCACACTCATCAGGCATTACTCAAATGGTGGCCATGATAGTGTCCATCTCTGCCATCCAATTTACTGCAATGAGTTGGTATGGTTGTAGCTTTGTGGGATTTTGGAGCGGCTAGAAAGTGCTGATCTCCATGGTAATGTGTAATGCTGCCAGCAACTCCTCCAAGATTTATCTCTCATATTCCAGGATATTCATGAGCTCCACTAACATGTGAGTACGAATTAGCTTTTTGGTACCATTCTGACAGCAGTTCTCATAGTGGCTGAGCACTGGTGACAGCTCTGACAGCAGCTGAGCTCTGACAGTAGATCTACGGATATGACAGTGACCATGCTGACAGGTACAGTTGCTGACCAGCCCATATCTACATCATCCACCTGGTCCCATCAGCAACGACCCTAATTTCCGTCTGAAACACACGGGTGTTCCGGACGTCTCTGACGGCTCTGACGGAACCTCGTACGCTCTAACGGAGAATTGCACGCTGCCCGTCCCGTACGTACCTCCTCTACTTTGTGGCGACGTATACGCCTCATCAGAACGACACGTGTGTTACACTCTTCGCAGGGACTGTAGTTATGCTGAAGCCGTTTACACAACGCCTGGCGATCGATGACAAGCCTGGCAGCACCCGGGAGCGCCGGCGACATGTCTGGGAGCACCTCGAATCACAGTCATGTATTCAGTTTGTATTCTCATCTATGTATCTATGTATCTATATAGCTACCCATCTACACACGCTATATCTGGACTGGCTGCGGTCTGCCGAATATATACTCCCCGTCACCCTGTCCACCTCCGTTACCCCTGTATCTCCGTACAACCGCCGTCCCTCCTTGAAGATATTCTTGATCGAGCGTGTTTGAGATGCACTTGGAGACGGAGATTGAGTGAACTCAGAGATGCACTTGGAGGCCGTGATTGAACGAGTTTGGAGATGCACATGGACACTGTGATCGAGTGAACTCAGAGATGCACTTGGAGGCCGGGATCGAGCGAGTTTGGAGATGTAGTTGGAGGCCATGATCGTGCGAACTTGCAGGCGGTAATCGAGCGAGTCTGGAGATACACTTGGAAGCCCTGATCGAGCGAGTTTGGAGATGCACTTGGAGGCCGTGATCGACGAGTTTGGAGATGCACTTGGAGGCCGTGATCGACGAGTTTGGAGATGCACTTGGAGGCCGTGATCGAGCGAGTTTGGAGATACACTTGGAGGGCGTGATCGAGGGCGCGCCGGGACTCAATTCATCAGTTAGTTAACTCCCAACCATGGGAATGTGACAAGGTGACTTTACCTTTGAAGCTCTTATGGAAAACTGGCTGGTGGCGGTCGATCGGTAGGGAGGTACACCGGAAGCTGAAGCTACATTCAGGGGTCAACTCAGCATCGTGAGAATGAAGGGACGACAGACAATCTTAGGTGTATGCTGTACGCAGTGTTAACTCATGATCATGGCATGGAGAGAGAGAGAGGGATGAATTAACTTTGTGTTCTGCGATGATGATAGAGTTGTGGACGAGAAAAAGAGAGATGGGGGATGGAGATGAGAACGATATGGAGGATACGAGCGGCTATGAAAAATCAGGGGTACGACTTGCCTGATTGGGTTTAGAACACCTCGTATAGGTGTTATTACCCGCCGGATCGGGACTCGTCCCTGCCCTATCGGGGATGGTAAATTGAGTCGCACACGAAATTCTCTTAAGTCCCAGTTTCTCATAATGATTTCCCCCATCTCTTCTGATCTCTCTCTTTCTTGTGCTCAACTCTACCATCACCTACGAACACGAAGTTAAGTCATCCCTCTCTATCTCTCCATGCCATGATCATGACTTAACACCAAGTACAGCATACATCAAGTACAGCATCATCCCAAGATCGACAGTCTCCCGCTCACAGCCAGTTTCCCATCTCTCGGCGGATGTTGTTGTACTCAACTCTCTACGTTCCCACAATTACAAGTCAACCAATGAATAGAGTCTCAGCTGCCGTCGCGCCTCCCTCCAAATCGACCGATTCCAAGTACTCCTCCAATCTCGCTCGATCATAGCCTGCAAGTGCATCTCCAAACTCGCTCGATCA